>ERZ824600.305-NODE-305-length-75718-cov-15.716321_pt1 | contig 75718 bp, 76 predicted proteins | sample MGYA00519933_ERZ824600 | MGnify/ENA primary metagenome ERZ824600 (study PRJEB31778, sample SAMEA3449178) | human gut metagenome | biome: human gut; feature: human-associated habitat; material: faeces | place: United Kingdom | collected 2010/2012 ...
ACATCCATTTTTACTAAATCGCTTTCTCTATAACCAATTAATTCATAATCAAATGAAGCGTATCCTTTTGTATAAGATTTTAATTTATCAAAAAAATCATATACAATTTCTGATAAAGGTAATTCATAATGAATATTTACTCTTGTATTATCTATATATTCCATAGAAATATAATTGCCTCTTTTATTTTGACAAAGTTCCATAATTGGACCTATATAATTAGATGGAACAAATATATTAGTCATAACATAAGGTTCTTCAATTTTAAGTATTTTAACCTTTTCTGGCATTTGAATCGGACTATCTACAATGACAACCTCTTTATCAGTTTTAGTAACTCTATATATAACTGATGGTGTTGTAGCAATAATATCTAAATTAAATTCTCGCTTAATTCGCTCTATTATAACATCCATATGTAATAATCCTAAGAAACCACACCTAAAACCAAATCCAAGTGATGCTGAAGTTTCAACCTCAAACTCTAAAGAAGCATCATTTAATTTTAGCTTTTCTAAAGCTTCTCTTAAATCAGCAAACTTATTTGTTTCAATTGGATACAATCCACAAAATACCATTGGTTTTAATTGTTTATAACCAGGTAAAGGATTACTAGCTGGATCACTTGCCAAAGTAATAGTATCACCAACTTTTAAATCAGACAAACTCTTAATACTAGCACTCAAATACCCAACCTCACCAGCCTTAAGTTCATTAATACTTTTCTCTTTAGGAGTATGATTACCAAGTTCTGTAACATCATATACTTTATCAGTTTGCATCATTTTAATATTTGAACCAACTTTTAATATACCATTTACAACTTTTACTAAAGCAACTACTCCCTTATAAGAATCATAATAACTATCAAAAACTAAAGCCTGTAATTTATCATTAGGATTACCATTTGGTGCTGGAATTTTCTCAATAACAGCCTCAATCAATTCCTTAACACCAACACCAGTTTTAGCACTCGTTAAAATAACTTCATCTTCATCGAAACCTAAAACATCCTTTAATTCTTTTTTAACTCGATCAGGATCAGCATTTGGTAAATCTATTTTATTTATTACAGGTATTATTTTTAAATTATTTTCAAGAGCCAAATATAAATTAGCAATCGTTTGTGCTTCTATTCCTTGTGCAGCATCAACAACTAAAATTGCGCCTTCACAAGCGGCTAAACTTCGAGAAACTTCATACGTAAAATCAACATGTCCTGGGGTATCAATTAAGTTTAAAAAATATTCTTCACCATTATAATTATATTTTAACTGCACAGCATTTAATTTGATTGTTATTCCTCTTTCTCTTTCAATATCCATACTATCAAGTAACTGATCTTGCATTTCTCTCTTAGTTAAAGCACCAGTTTCTTCTAAGATTCGATCAGCGAGTGTACTCTTACCATGATCTATATGAGCAATAATTGAAAAATTACGAATATTCTTTTGTTGCATAAAATCACCTACTCACCATTATACAATAAAAATAAATAAAAAAAAAGACATAAATTAATATGTCTTAGCTACATTTATATCTTGCAGCAGTAGTATCATACTTACAAGTATAACCATTAACTGTTAAGTCTCCCCAAGTAGCATTAGATCCACCTGTTGTACGGCTAATAGAAATAACGCCAGCTGTTGGTTTTGTTTGAGACATAGCAAATACAGAATCACCTGTAACTGCTTCTAAATCAGTTTTACCAGCAAGTTTCTTTTGAGTAGTAACAGTACTACCATTAAATGTTACAGTAACAGTTTCAACATCTTGATCTTCAAGAGAAACTAATCCATAAACATTATTCATTTCTTTAACAACACTATCGCAAGTTCTTTCAGCGGCATTTTTTCTTGTAGTATTGATAATATTTGTTACTATTGGTGTACCAATTAAAGCAATAACTGCAAGAATAACTATGATTGCAAGTAGTTCAATTAAAGTGAAACCTTTTTTATTCATTTTATTTCCTTCCTTCCTTATTTTTATGAACACGAAATTTCTTCCGTATTACCAGAAATCGTGCAAGTGAAATTATCAATTTTCATTTCACTCGTTATATTACCACTACCATCAATAGTAGCTTGACCTCCCTTAATATTAGCATCCCCAATATTAAGATCATTTATAACATCTTTATTCGATAAATCTAAACTTATTGCTTTATTATTTTGATAATAATAAGCTTTTAAACTTTGTTTAACTAAATTAGATTTAGTAACAGCCTCTTCTTTTTTTACATCTTTAAGTTCTTTAGAAACTAAAGGTGCAGAAACCAAAGTCATAACCGAAACAACGACCATAATTGAAATAAACTCAACTAAAGTAAATCCATTTTTCATCTTATCACCTACTATCTTAATTTTATAATATATTTTAGGTATAGTCAATATTTATATACGTTTTTTTACGCGGTAATTGTAATTTTTCTAAGTCTTGTAACATCAACTCTTCCATTTGTTACTCTATAAACAAATTTATAATCACCTTGTGTTAATGTTCTCAAAAACTTATCATAGTCCTCTTTTTCAATCTCATAATCATCAAGTGTAACACTAATAATAGAGCATCCCGTACAAAGAGAAATATCATCAGTTAAACTATAGTTCAATCTTTCATCATATGAAATAGAAACGTTTTTAACAATAACCGACGGCAAATTATTTGCTTCCTCATATATAGCTTTCTTATGAGCATCGAATATCGTTTTTCTATAAGAAAGTAAAGCAAGTAAACTTGCAACTAAAATCAAAAACATCAAAAATATTGAATAAATCATCGTTGAAATTGCAAACCCTTTTTTATTTAATTTCACCTTCATCACCCGTTTTTATAAAGTTTCCATTCGCATCATCAGTATCAATATGCATTTCCATTAAAGATTCCTCTCCAACCTTTAAATGAACATCATATAGTATAGATTTTTTTTCATTACCAACAAAAACACTTACAACATCATTTAAATTATATTTAATCTTATCTTCTTTCGTAATATGAATATGTCTATTCGCGATAATACAACCATTTGTTTTTATTTCACCACAAGGACCAACGAGCGTTACTACTTCAGAACCATCTAAATCACCACTAGTCCTAATTGGTGGATTAAGTCCTAACGTATAAGCATCTGTTTTTGATATTTCAATTTGTGTATAATCTCTAAAAGGACCAATAACTCTAACATTTTTTATCTCGTTTTTTAAAGTTTTAATTGTAACTTTATATATAGAAGCAAACAACCCAGGTTGATATAAATCTTTATCTTTAATTAATTCAACATCTCCAAACAATTTAATAAAATCATCTTTCTTTAAATGAACATGTCTATTTGAAACACCTATTCTAACATTCATTTTAATCACCAATATTATTATACATCATTTTTTATAATATTTAAAGAAAAATTAAATATAATTTAATGAAAGGGGTATTATGAATAATAGTTATAGTAGTTTTCCCGGTAATCCAATTTATTATGGAAATACCAAATTACCAAATCAAGATACAAGTGTCATAGATGAACAAAGTTATATAGAAAACATTTTAAGATTAAATCGAGGAAAAAAGGTTCGTATTCATATGACATTTCCTGATTCCAACGAATTTCGAGATAAAGTCTTTACTGGTGTTATAGAACAATCAGGCCGTGATCACATTATTCTAAGTGATAGCACTAATGGTAATTGGTATTTGTTATTAATAATTTATTTAGATTATATCGAGTTTAACGAAAAAATTAATACAAGTGGCGAATTTTATCCACAAAATAATTGAAGAATAGAAAAATAAATGCTATAATAAATATGGTGAATAAAAATGGAATACTTAATAATAATCGCTGAAATAGTTGCTGTCATATCATTAATTCTTTTATGGGTCGTGTTAACGTATAATAATTACCAAAGCTATATTATTAGAATAAACGAAGTTGAAACAAAAATAGATTCAATTTTAAGAAAAAAATTCGACTTGGTTTCTAAGTGCATTGGAATAATTGAAACATATTCTAAGACAAAAGTATTAGAAGATATAACTAATTTAAAAAACGAAAAAATAAGCAATTTTGATTTAGACAGAAAATTAACTGAAGCAATAATAAAATTTGAAAACTTTAAAGATAAATATGAAGAATTAGAAACAAATGAAACATTTATTAAAACAAATATACAAATAACAGAAGCAAATACTGATTTAGAAGCCTGTAAAAACTATTATAATGATATTGTAACCGATTATAATAAAAAAGTTAAAAAGTTTCCAAGTGACATTATAGCAAAAATATCAAAATTCAAAGTAAGACCATATTTTGATGGAAAAAATATGTTTGATGAAAATATCAAAGACTTTAAACTATAAATAGGAATATTCATATGAATATCCCTATTTCTTTTTGCGTTTATGATTAACAAATACAATAACTAAAATAACAAAGGCGCCTGCTAACCAAATATAAACACACTTATAATCAAAATCTTCTTCTAAAGGAATATCTTCCTTTTTTTCTTCATCAATTCTTAAAGCAATTTCTCCATCTTTCGTATATAAATAATGCTCTCTAGCATATCTTGCAATATATTCTTTATCATTTAATTTTAATATATCTGTTTTTAATTTTTCTTCATTATCTTTTAATTCAATCAAAGTTTTATTAAGTTCTTTTTCTTTATTTGATAAAGTTCTTAATTTAATTATATATGAAAAAGAAGTAATAAAAAAATATACAATTATAAAAATTGAAACAATTCTTAAAACAAACTTAACAACTGACTTCTTTACCTTTCTCTTTTTCATAGTATCACCATATATATTATATATGATTATTTATTTTTTTTCAAGGCATACTTTACACACATAAAACCCAATTACAAAATATATTAATAAATTAATATTTAATATACCATCATTTATTATTTTTAATAAGAAAAAATATAAAACCCCATTCATTATTCCAAAAATAATAGAAAATATATATTTTTTATAAAATAACTTTTTCAAATATTTTAAAACAACAAAAAATATAATTCCGTAAACAAAAGAAAAAATAATCATTTTAATTTGAATATTTAAGGGAATCATTTAAATAATTTACTAAAAACACTTTCTTCTTTTTCTTTTTTATTAATAGTTTCTTTATAACTAAAACTATTAACTTTGCCTTTTATAGAAACATTTCCCTGATATGTATCAAGTTTTATTATTTCCAAATCAGAACCCTTAATATTTATAAAACCCATTGTTGTTTCAAGTAAAAACTCTTCATTATCAAAGTTTTCAATCTTTTTAACACCCGTAATAACAATATTTTTTCTTTCATTAATTGTAACACTATGACCGCTAATCGTATCAATTACTTTGTCCATATATTTCCTCCTAAATAATAATATGAAACAGTCAAAAAAAAAGACCTATAATTCTAGATCTTCTTGTTTTGTTCTTATTAAAGAATACATAACTTTTAAACCAATTAATACAGCAAGTACTGAAGCAAGTCCAATTGGTGATTGAACAAACAATATTGCTTTTCCTAAATAAGGAATATGGAATATCGTCTTTCCAATAGCTTGTGTTTTTTTAATTGGTGGATCATCAGTATTATTAGCATCCCCTCTTGTTGTATAAGTTGTTTCCGTCTCATCAACAATTCTATGAGTTACTAAAATGCCACCTTCTCTATAAGTTAAAATATCTTTTATTTTGTAATCCTTTTGAGCGTGAATAACAATAACTTCTCCTGTTTTAATAGTTGGCTCCATACTTCCACTAAGTACAATTAAAGCACTATAGCCACCAACCATTGGTACATCAACTTTTAAAATCATTTTAACAATGATTGCATACCAACAAGCTATAATTACAATAATAGTGAAAATAGAAACCATTACATCTCTAACTTTTTGTAAAGTTGTTTTTTTTGCCTTTGGAGTCTCTTTAATTTCTTCTTTAAAAAGTCTTTCTAATTTTTCATCTCTATCAGTATTATCAATAACAGGCTCTAATTGTTGTGTTCTAGATAATCTACTTTTCCCCATACTACTCACCCTTTGCTGTTACATTTATTATGATTGTATAAGTTGCAGCATCAAGTTCACCAATTGAAGTATCATTCTCGCTATCTTTCCAATACCATTCAAGTACATAATTATCTGTTTTACCTGAAGGTAAATTCATTTCATTAAACTTGATTTCACTCGCCTTTTTCCATCCAGTAATATACAATCCATTTCTTTTAACTCTATATAACAAATTAATATTATAAACATTATCTTCAGCATAAGAAATATTATATCTTATAACTTTTTTAGTTGTATTTTTAACAGAATATGAATATTCACCATAAGATCTTGGTGCGATTATTTGCATTTTATCATCACCGCTAATGCAATTCTTCGTACAAACACCTTGATTATTATAGCAATTTATTTCGCATTTTCCATCATTATTTATATCAATATTTTTTTCTGGCCATCCATCATCATCAATGTCACAGTTCATTGTACAAACACCATTATTATTTGTTTGATTCATTTCATTTTCATCAGGTTTTTCATCACCATCTTTATCAACATTAAAATGAGGTTCCAAATCTTTATTATAATCAATATTTATATCCGGTTTACCATCACCATTGGTATCACAGTTAACATTACATTTTCCGTCACCATCGGTATCAACATTTAAATCCGGTTTACCATCCTTATCAGTATCACAATTAAGTTTACATTTTCCATCTGATGATATACAGTTATAATCACAAATATCATCATCATTCCAGTCAATATTAACATCAGGCCATCCATCACCATCGGTATCACAGTTAAGGTCACACTTTCCGTCTTTATCAATATCACGATCTTTAGTATTTTTAATTGTACCATTTTCTATAACATTAAAGTGTGGTGTTTTATCTCCATCAAAATCAATATTACGATCTGGTTTACCATCACCATCAATATCACAGTTTAAATTACATCTACCATCATTATCAGTATCTATATTGATATTTGGTTTGCCATCTTTATCAGTATCACAATTTAAATTACATTTACCATCTCTATCAGTATCGCAATTCAAATCACATTTGCCATCGCCATCAGTATCACAGTTAAGGTCACACTTACCATCACCATCGGTATCACAATTAAGTTCGCATCTTTGTTGTCTATCGTAACAATTATACTCACACTTTCCATCATCATTTATATCAACATTCTTATCAGGCCAACCATCACCATCGGTATCACAATTCATTTTACAAGTACCATCAGTATCTTTTTGATCTTTAGGGTTTCGATTAGGTTCACCATTATCATCATCAACATTAAAGTGTGGTGTTCTATCTCCATCATAATCAATTTTTGCATCCGGTTTACCATCACCATCAGAATCGCAGTTAAGATCACACTTACCATCATTATCTATATCAACATTAGTATCAGGCCATCCGTCACCATCAATATCACAGTTTTTTATACATTTTCCGTTTCCATCGACTTGATTAGTCTTGTTATTTTCACCAACTTGATCTTTATCATCATCTACATTATAATGAGGCTTTTTATCACCTTTCCAGTCAATATTATAATCAGGAATACCATCACCATTGGTATCACAATTTATATCACAAATACCATCATTATCTAAATCAATATTAATATCATAATAAATATCACTATAACTACCTTTTTTACCAGAATTTTCAAATATTTTAATATTTTGACCAATTTCCCACTTTTTGCCATCACCTTCAATAACAAATAGATTCTTATTTTTATTATTCCTTATAATAAAATCAAACCAATTATGTTCAAGGCCATAAAATATTAAGCCAATTAAACCGCCAAGTAAAATTAAACCAAAGAAAATCCATAAAATAATTGGTTTTTTCTTTTTATAAATAGCAGTTACAACTAAATCTTTTTTAACATTTGTAAAGTCTACATCCCATTTAGAAAACTTATAACCATCATGTTCTAAAGGTTCCGGTGCCGTAGCACTACCACCTTCATAAACCGTTTCCCTTTTTATTACTTCATCAGTTACCTCGTCTTTAAAAGTGACTATAAACTCTTTTAACTCAATAACTTCATCCATTAAATATCACTCCTTACAATTTAGTCCTCATTAAAAAGCACCTATTAAAGTACTCTTTAATGAGGATTAAACCTCATCGACACAATTTTATTCACCAGGGTTAACTTGTTTAACAACAACTTTGAAATCAACTTTGATTTCTTGACCAGCTATTTTATTGTCAACGCTTTGTACAACACCACTTTCATCAGTATAAGTAACATCTGATCCTACCCATTTCCAATAAATAGTTTTTGTATATGTACCATTTTTAGCTGCAACTGAACCATCATTAATATCATACTCAGCTAATTCAGTATGAGCAGTTGATTCATTTATAGCAATTTCCGAAGTAAATGCAGCATCTTTATAAAATCTAATATTATTTTGAGATTGATTTAATGCTGTAAAATTCTCACCTTTACCAACACGAGCATTGTAGAAATCAACATAAACAGTAGCAGCAACATCACTCCTGTTACCAACAACAACATCAAATGAGCCACTTGATCCAGGAGCTATGTCAGAATCACTAATACTTAAAGTCTTATTTGCTTGTGCAACTTCATCAGTATAATTATCAGCACCAAATGCAACTGACCAAGAAGTAACTAAACCTTTATGACCTGCACTATTGATTGTTGAACTGAAACCTGCAGCGTAAATTGCAGCACCAAGTCCACAAACAGCAAATATAGCGCATATAACTGCTAAAACTTTCATTTGTTTTTTCTTCATATCTTTCATAATTTTTCTTTCCTTCCTATTATTTAACATTTAAATATTTAAATATATGTAAAGATTTAATTGTGTCTCCATTAAATCTTAACACCTTAAATTACTTGAGAACCAATAACATTAATATTAAATGACATTGTTTTATCTTGATAATCATTATCATCTATTCCATTATAATCCCATTTCCAATAAACAGTAACCGTTTTTACCATATTATCACCTTGGTATATAATTCCATTAAGTTGCGTTTTTTCTAAATCAACTTCTGTCGTATAATTCTCATCTAAATAAAACTTTAAACTTACTGGTTTCCCCTTCATATTACTGAATGTTATCTTATAATTAACATCCACATCTGTACTAGAAGCATCAAGCTTAATATCAAATGAGCCATAAGAACCAGGCGCTAATTTACCATTATTTACATTATTAGCATTCTTTGCTAAATCAATTGAAAATGTATCTTTGGAATTATTAACTGTAAAATTCCAATTCGCTATCGCCCCACTCGTTCTACCTCTAGGACTAGACTTATAGAGTGAGTAAGAAGCACCGCCGATTCCAACAAGCGAAAGAATAATACCAAGTAAGACAAATAAAACAACTTTTTTTTCCTTCATATTCTCTCCTCTCACTACCCTACTATAATAATTTTAAACTATCTAACTAGATTTGTCAATTATTCTTTTAAAGTTTTACGTTTTTAGTTTTTACAATTTTTAAAAATATATTAAAAAAACCACAAAATACATAATTTTCTACCCTAATAATTTTTTTTATGTTATACTTATATAAGGATGATGTTTATGAAAAATTTAAAAAAGATGTCTTATGGACCAATTAATTTTTATTTAAAACCAGAATATGTATACATTCCACTTTACATACTTGAAAGCAGCGATGTAACACTACTTGTAAAAAAAGGTGATTATGTATACAAAGGATCAATAATCGCACGTAAAAGAGATGAAAATAAACTGAGTATTTTTTCTAGTGTATCAGGAACAGTTGAAGATATAATTAAAGAAAAAAATTCTCGAAATAAAGAAATAAATGTTGTTAAAATTAAAAATGATTTCAAAGAAAGTTATGAAACCAAAAGAAATGAAAACAAAAATATAAATATACCAAAAAATGAATTATTAGAAATACTAAAAAAATACTCTTTATATGAAAATAACAAAATAATCTATAAATTACTAAATACAAGTTATAGAAATATTATAATTGATGCAAATGAACCAGATCCATATATAACAAGTCGTGAAGCCCTTCTAAGTAAACACGCCGATGAAATATTAGAAACACTTGACTATCTATTAAAAATAACCAGTAGTGAAGAATGCACAATTATTGTAGATAAGAAAAGTATAAAAAGTTTAGAAGCATTAAATAACTATATTGGAACATATGATAGAATAAAAATAAATAATATTTGTAAAGAATCAAAAAGTCTTACCCTCAATATTGAAACAATTTATTCCATCTATGAAGCCATAAGATATGATATACCAAACCTTCAAAGAATAATCACAATAAGTGGTGAAGGAATAAAGAATCCACAAAATATAGTTGTTAAAAATGGAACAAAAGCAAATGAAGTAATTGATTTTATAGGATCTTATAAAAGATTTAATACAAAGAAAATGTTTCTAATTGCCGGAGATGCCTTAAAAGGAAAAGCAATGAAAAATGATGACTTTGTTATAGATACAAGTGTGCAAGGTATTTTAGTAATCAAAGCCGAAGAAGACTTAAATGAAAAACCTTGTATAAAATGTGGAAAATGTATAAATATTTGCCCGCAAAAACTAAATCCACTACTACTAACCCATTTAAAAAATATAAATAATTTAAAAAAATTAAATATTGATAAATGTACAGAATGTGGCTTATGTTCATATATATGTCCATCTAAAAGAAACATCAAAGAAAAAATAATAAAAGTAAAGGAATATCAAAATGAAAGAGTTTAAAGAATATGAAGGACCATTCATTCATACAAAAGAAACATACAAAAAAATAATGTTTAGTTACATAATAACATTCGTACCTTTCTTCGTATATAATTTCTATATGAATGGAATTATTAAATGGCAAGCAAGCAAAAATATAAGTGACCTACTCTATCCTCTTATATTTACATTCTTACCACTATTACTAGTACTAATATTTGAAACAATATATAAAATGATATTTATAAAAAATCAAACATTTAAAAATTATCTAAAAGAAAACTTTTCAATATTCAGTATACTATTTTTTCCATTCTTATTAAAAATAAATACCCCATTATACATAATAATATTATCTGTAATATTAGGATATTTATTATATAAAATATTATTTAAAAAATGGTATAGTTTAACAATATTATCATATTTAATATATCTAATACTAGGACTATTAAACCCTAACTATTTAGAAATATTAAAAATATTACCAATAAATTATAACTATCTAGTAACAAGTAACGGTGGATTTATGAATCTATTACTAAATGGATCAAACCTAATGTGTCCGATAATAACAATACTAGCATTTGTATATTTATATATAAAAAAAGATAATAAATATCAAATAACAATATCAGCATTAATAACAATACTATTTATAACAACTATAATAGGATTATTAAACAAAAGTATCTGGTTTCCCCTTTATTTTATATTAACAGGCGGAACACTATTTATAACAACAATACTTGCAAGTGACTTTTATAGTCCAGCAACAAAAGGCGGTAAAATAATGTATGGTGCATTAATAGGATTACTAATAATCTTAATCCGCTTTATATCAAACTATAATATCGCACCATTTAGTATATTTATTGCAAATACATTTACCTTTGCACTCGATTATATAAACGAGTTCTTAAACAAAAAAATAATATACTTAACATATACACTCTTAGTAATACTAGAAATAGTATTAATAACAGTATTTATATAAGGAGGAAAAAATGGAATTAATAATAGGATCACACGTATCATTCACAAAAGAAACACAATTAGTCGGAAGTCTAAATGAAGCATTATCATATAAAGCAAATACATTTATGTTTTATACAGGCGCTCCGCAAAATACAAATAGATGTAAAATAGATGAAGAATTAACAAAATTCGCCCATAAAAAAATGCAAGAAAATAATATTGATATTAATAATATTGTTATTCACGCACCATATATTATAAACCTTGCAAACGAAGCAAATATGATATTTAATATAAAATTTTTACAAGATGAAATTGATAGAGCCACAAGTTTAAATGTAAACAAAATTGTTCTTCACCCCGGAAGTCATATTGGCAAAGGAAGTATAAATGGTATAAATAATATAATTACATCCTTAAATCAAGTAAACTTTAAAAATGTAAAAATCTTACTTGAAACAATGGCCGGAAAAGGAACTGAATGTGGAATATCAATAAACGAATTAAAAACAATAATTGATGGCATTAAAGATAAAGAACATATTGGTGTATGTTTAGATACCTGCCACTTAAACGATTCAGGAATTGACATAAGCAAATTTGATGAATATTTAGAAGAATTTGATAAAGAAATTGGCATAAATAAAATAGGATGTATTCATATAAATGACAGTAAAAATCCCATAAACTCACATAAAGATAGACACGAAAATATCGGATTTGGAACAATTGGTTTTGATAATTTAATAAAAGTTATTTATAATGAAAAATTAGAAAATATACCAAAAATATTAGAAACACCTTACATTGAAAAAAAGCCTCCATATAAAGAGGAAATTGCAATGATAAGAAAAAAAGAATTTAATAATAATTTAATAAACGAAATTACAAATAATTCCCGTAGCGCATCTTAAAATCTAAATACAAATTTTCAGCTTTCGTAACCGTTTCCAAAGAAAACTTACTTTTCATATCAGCAAAAATAAAATCAGGATTACCATATATAATTGTTTGGTATTCCTTTTTTATAACATTATAAATATATATAAGTTCCTCTTCACTTAAATTAATACCATTTTTTAAAGCAAAATCATAAACATCACTCTTTTTCATATTATAAACATAACTATCAATAAGTTTTTTAATCATATTATCACCAATTAAATATATGTTGTATAATTTTAATAATGCATAATAAAATAATACTAGTGATACTATGAAAAAAAGATTCAAAACAATTGGTATTATAATAATACTATCATTTACACTTGTAATATATAAACTAGCTATTATTCAGCTAAAAGATAAACCAAAATATACTGAATATGTGTTTGAAAGTTCTCATAATTTTTGGTATGGAACAAGTACACCGCGCGGAAAAATATATGACCGAAATGGTAATATAATAGTTGATAATGAAGGAATAAAACAAATCTATTATATCAAATCACCAAAAAGTACAACAAAAAACGAAATAAAACTAGCCTATAACCTAGCAAATATCTTAGACATTGATTATACTACTCTATCAAAATATAATTTAAAAAAATTTTATTTATTAACTAAAGGATATATAAATAATTATAAAGATAAAATAGAAAATATAACTGATAAAGAATTAGAAATATTAAATGAAAAAGATAAAAAAGCAGCCTATATATATTACCTAATGAATATTGGGTATTCATATGCACCAAAAACCATAAAAAAAGAAATAACTGATGAAGAATATACACGTATTATATCAGCAAACCTTGAAAACATAAAAATTAATTATGATTGGAAAAGAAAATATAATTATTCATCATTAAAAAGTATTTTAGGAAATATATCAAGTATACCTTATGAAAATAAAAACTATTACTTACAAAATGGTTATAATTTAGATGATAAAGTTGGTATAAGTTATATTGAAAAAAGTTATGAAAATATATTAAAAGGAAAGAAAAACAAATATGAAATAAAAAATGGTAATATGATTTTAATAGAAACCGGAAATAAAGGAAATGATATATACTTAACAATTGATATTAATATTCAAGAATATTTAGAAAAGTTATTAGAAGAAGAATTAATAAAAACAAAAAAAGAATATAATACAAAATACTTTAATAAAATATTTGTTGTTGTTTTAGAACCAAATACTGGTGATGTACTAGCTCTATCTGGAAAACAAATCGTAAAAGTCGGAAATAGCTATAAAGTCTATGATTATGCTCCAGGTACATTTCTAAATGCTTATACATCAGGATCAGTCGTAAAAGGAGCATCTCATATAGTTGGTTATAATACAAATAGTTTAAAAATAGGCGAAAAAAGAAATGATACCTGTTTAAAAATCGGAAATATTAGCAAATGTTCTTGGACATATCTTGGCTATATTAATGATATTGATGCCTTAAAAATGTCATCAAACACCTATCAGTTTAGAACAGCAATCAATGTTGGCAAAGGAAAATATACATATGGTAAAGCATTATCAATTGATAAAAATGCTTTTAATATATATAGAAAAGTATTTAATGATTTTGGCTTAGGAACAAAAACAGGAATTGATTTAGAAAATGAAAGTATTGGTTATGTTGGAACAAGCACCCTTCCAGGATTATTACTAGATTTATCAATTGGTCAATATGATACATATACCCCACTTCAATTAGCGCAATATATATCATCACTTGCAACCGGAAAAAGAATGAAAGTAAGATTAGTTAACAAAATAAGCGAGAATAAAGATATAAAAATTATAGATGAAGTTGAATTAAATAAAATCGAAACAGAAAAAAAATATTTAGATAGAGTAAAGCTCGGATTCAAAGAAGTTGTAAGTAGTGGTTTAGGATATGGTTATATGTATTATAAAGGAGCTGGTAAAACTGGAACAGCCGAATCATTTATTGATTCTGATAACGATGGAATAATTGATGCACCAACAATAACCAAAACATTTGTCGGCTATTTCCCATATGATGAACCAAAATACGCCTACTCTATTGTCGCACCTGACATATCATACGCATCAGGTTATGAAAGTAATATAACTCAAAGAATATCTTATAATTTAACAAAAAAAATATATGAAATGTATCTTAAAAATACATAATTAATAAACAATCACCATATAATTAAATGGTGATTTAATATGTTAAAAGAAGGAGATTATGTAAGTAGATATTCTTATAATAATGATATTGTTTTTGTAATTGTAAAAATAGAAGACAATAACTATATTTTAAAAGGAGCGAATGAAAGATTAGTAGCAGATGCCCCAATAGAAGACTTAAAAAAAGAAGAAGGTCGTGGTGAAGAATTTGCAGCAAGAAAACCATCACTTGAAGAGCGCGAAGACTATTTTTATATGCCAGGCAAAATATTGCACATAGATGCTGATTTAGATTATCTAAATAGATGTTTAAAATACTATAAGGAAGCAAGTATCTGGGCAACAGGGAAATGTATTAACGAAAATGAAATAAAATTTAAAATAAAAGATCTAATAACTGAATTCAATCCTAATATTGTTGTTATAACCGGTCATGATGCTTATAATAAGCAAAAAAACATCTACAAAAATAGCAAAAACTTTATTGAAGCCGTAAGAGAAGCAAGGAATTGTGAAAAAAGTCACGAAAAACTTATAATTATAGCAGGTGCTTGTCAATCTGACTATGAAGAACTAATAAAAGCAGGCGCTAATTTTGCATCAAGCCCTAAAAGAATAAATATTCACGCTCTTGATCCGGCAATAATTGCAACCAATATAAGTATGTCAGATGCAACAAAAGAAATAAATCTTAAAGAAATACTTGATCACACCAAATACGGAAGTGATGGTATTGGCGGAATTATAACAAAAGGAACTATGTATACGGGGTATCCACGATGATTGAAAATGTAAAAAACAACATTGAGGAATTAATTGGAAAAGAAGCAACAATAAAATATAGTTTGGGAAGAAACAAATACGAAAAATATAGTGGAATTATTAAAGAAACATACAGTAAAATCTTTTTATTTGAAACAAACGGAATAAAAAAATCATTCTCTTATGCTGATGTATTAACAAAAAATGTTAAAATAAGTATAAAAACTTAATAATTTTGTACTAATTTATCCTAATTTACAAAAAACAATTGCCTTTTTTTCCCATTTTTGATATATTATTATTGTATAGGATACTAATCCATACTTGGAGGGAGAGATAATCAATGGAAATAACAGAAGTAAATGTATACCTTGCTAAAGAGGATAATCCAAAATTAAAAGCTTTTGCAGAAGTAAAAATAAATAATGGATTAAGAATTACAGGAATGCGCATTATTAATGGTAAAAACGGATTATTCGTAGCAATGCCAGATCGCAGAGAAAACAGAAGAGAAGAAGGAGAAGAAGGATATCAAAAACATCACGATATCGTCCATCCATTGAATCAAGAAGTTAGAGATATGTTCACAAAAGCAATCTTAGATAAATACTACGAAGAAGTTGAAAAAGCAAATGAATAAGGACTATAAGTCCTTTTTTTTATAAAAAAAATTCCTATTTCTAGGAATTAAAACTTATTTCTGTTTTCATATACTTTCTTTACATAAACATACATAAAGTATCCAATAACAACTAAAACTAAAAATATAATAACTAAATATACAACAGTCATATTAACCTTTGTTCCAATTGTTTTCATATTTAAAGCATAAACATCATTTGAATTATACTTTAATAATATTTCTTTTTCTTTAGTATCTTTATCTATATACCAAGTATAGATATTTTTATTTTTATCAACACTATCAGCATTATTTTCGATAACTTTATAAGGAAGTTCAACATTAATTGTACTATCCTCTATAACCATTCCAAGCATTTCATATCTTTCTTCTACTTTTGAACGATTTAAACCTTTAGCATTTATAGTAACAATATTATTATCAACATCGACACTAAAATCATCATATATATATTTAATTAATAAATTGTAATTATAAGAAGTTGGTCCATCATATTTTCTTGATACTCTAACACCTTCATAGTTTTTAGAAACGATATCAGTCATTTTATAATTTGAATAACCAAGCTTATTTAAATAACTATAAGCATCAGCTCTTAAATCAGCACCAAAATCAAAAGTAGTTTCACCAAGTTCATCTTTAGCAGTAGATCCGCCAGGAAAATACTGAGCTAAATCAGCACTTTCAACAAACTTATTATCATTAGTAATTTTCAAACTATAATCAATTTTACAGCCTGCAAGAAGAAGGCATAAAATAACTATTATTATTTTCATTTTAAATATCCCCTCTTCTCTATTTCAGACATTCTTATAACACTTGTAAATGAATGCTTGCCATCGCTTTCATATCTTCCTGTATCAATATTTATTGTTGAATATTTAACACCAGGATCACCACCCGCGCAATGAAGTATAACTATTGTTCTATTTTGTAAATCAACTTTATAAACAATACCGATATGTGAATATTTTTGCGGTTCGGTTTCACCAGCATAAACGGTTCCTGATTTATGATATAAAACATCACCTGGATTAATTAGTCCACTTTCAACATATTTTGCAAGTGGTACACCATGTATTGGTTTATCATTTTCTTTATCAAATTCAACATAACAAGATTCTCCATTTTCACCACAAGTTAATTTCTTTTTTTCAATATATTCTTGCATAAATTGATATGTAAAGCCTCTAAACTTATGTTCTGTAGCATAATCATTAGGGAATGTAAAGTATCCATTAATAAATGCCCATCTTATATATTCGACACAATCAAGACCTATTTTTGGAAATCTTTCATACCTAGGATTAGTTTCTTGTTGACCCCAATTAGGATTAACACCAAGTTGACGCCACATACCACCTAATTGATAAGGTAAATTTATATCTTTTGTTTCATTACTATGAACATATAACCAATAAGCAGCAGCAAGTACACCTTGTAATGTTCCTTTTCCATTAGCAGCAACATATTGTTCAAGAGATTGATTTAAAGCACCAGCCATTGCATTAAATGATGAAGGATCACCAGAAATGTTTCCATCTTTATCCTTAATCGCACCAATTGTATTCATATTACGCCAAGAAGTAGCATTAAAATTTTCGCCATAAAAGAATTTTAATAATTCATATTGGTCAACAAAATACCAATTGTTTGCAAGATAAGATGCAACATTATAAACAAGTCCTACATTTCCAGATATAGTATAATTTGCAAAATTATCATCATACGGAATCATAACTTTGTGAGTATCATCATTATATAAATATCCAAGTTCATATGTAATGATTTTATTTCCTTTTGACTCCTTTACAGTTCCATCTTTACCAACATAAGTATATTCGGTTGGTGTAATATAACCATCAGCATCAACTAATAACTGTTCCTTAGTTGCATTGATAGCATCATATATTTCTTTACTTTCAGTATATGTATAATTATATTGTCCAGATGCATCTAATGTTTTGGTACCCCAACTAGTATTATTTAAAGCCCAAGTTCTTGCAGAAATAGCCATCGCATTTAAAAGATTTTTATTAACATTTAATCCTACATTATATTGAATTAACCCAGCAACATAAAAATCAACAGGAACTCTTATTGTTAAATGGCCTTTAACAGGAAGAGTAACTACACCAGTACAACAATCAGTATAATTTGCTTCATATTCAGTTTGATCATCTAATAACTTTAACGGCGTTACTAAATTAATTAAATTATATTTACTTGTTTCCTCAGGATCATAGAAATAATGTAATATTTGTTCATAATTCCAACCAAATTTATTTGCATAAACATCAGCTAAAACTTGTGACATTCCTCTATTGTGACCAGTAAAGTTTGAATAATCTTCTTCAGGATTATCTGTGTGACCGATATCAACACGACCTTCCTTAATTTCACTAGGCGCAACTGGAATTGTCCTAAATGTATTATTTGCTTTTTCGTGCGGTAATATATTAACACTTATTGTTGAACAATCCCCAACAATACTCTTTACATTTGCTTGATTTCTAAATTGTCTTGGAACAGATGTTGAACCACAATAATAAGGCGTTCCACCATTTTTACACTTACTTGCGGCCTTTTGCGCTTGTGCAGATCCATCCTTACTAGGATTAGCAGCCATTTCAACTTTTTTATCATCATCCCCGTGACTTGCAGAACGACAAGTAACTTTACTACGACTTACATCATAATAAGGTACAAATTTGTCTACTTGTATATGAGTAACAGGATCATAAACTATTGGATTAGTACATATATATACACCTTCACAAGGGAAACTTGCATATTCTGTAAAATGTAATCCATAAGAATAAGATATTAGCATACCAGCTGTTTCTCTAGCAGCAAGCATATTAATTATATCATCACGATTTTTTGTAGTATCAATCTTAAAGTGTGTTTGGAAATCTTCACTATTTGGAACAATTTCACCAGAAGTACAATATTTTGTTCTATGAACATACTCATTTCGAGCAGCTATAGCCTGAGCTTTTAAAGCTTCAAAATTAGATCCAGTTGACATTTCATGACTAACAACGCCGGCTACATAAGTTTCCAAATCCATAGTTGAATATGGACCACTATAAGCATCCTCACCATCATATACTTTAACTACACACTCATTTTTATTTGTAAAAGTATAACTAGGATATACAGAATATAGATATTCTTTTAAAGATTTAGGTTCATATGTAAGAATAGATACCCCATCACATTGCGCAAATAAAAGTGAAGGATCATATCGTTTATTTCCAGAGACTAATTGATAATGCAAGTGATAACCAGATGAACATCCAGTTGTTCCTTCAACACCAATTTTTTGTCCTTTCGTAACCTTTTCTCCAGGTTTAACACTAATGCTTTCCATATGCATATAGTATGAATAATATGTTTTACCGCCTAATTCGTGCTTTATACGAACGTAATTACCATTACTTCTACTATCCATTTTTCCACTTGAATCAACACAAGCTCCACCATTCCATTGATTAAAAATGTTAGGAATGCCATCTACTACTACATCAACAACTCCATCATAAACAGCTATTAAAGTTCTATCGTTAGCATAAGCATCAATTGCATAATGGGAATATCCATTTCTATTAGCAGTAAATTGACTTGAAATACTACATTTAGCATTTAAATTAAATGGTGAAGTAAAGTTTTGTTTAACGTCTTCTGGTAATTGATATTCTGTTTGCGTTGTTGTTAGCGAATCACCATTAGAAAAATTAATTGTATCAATAACATCGTTATAGTAATAACTTGCAAATTCATTTCGATTATTATAAATAGCATATGCTATCTCTATATTATTTTCTCTTTTATTTGTTGAATTACAATCAAGACATTCAATATAATTTTCTGGAATATATTCATTCAATAAATATTTAGCGAATGTTTCATAATTCATATATTTTTGTACATAGTGAACTAAATAATTACTTCCACAATTCATATTAGGATCATATTCACTTGTGTCATAATAATCACTAAACGTACCATTTTGTCTCATTGTATCTAATCTTTTCTTTAATTGTTGAGCATACCATCTTACAGTTTGCGTGTTATCATCTCTATAACCATTAATAGGTGCTCCAGAATAATATAATGTTTCATATCTAATAATTGTAGAATCGAGCACATCATATGTTACAGCACCGTGTTTAGTTTGACCACTTATTTGAGCATTTGACAAATAACCTTTTTTATCAGTAACACAAGTACTAATTACTTTAGAACCAACTAAATTACCAGCAAGTCCTCTCATTTCTGGATCAGGTATACCAGTATCAATTCCTAAAGAAATATCTGCAAGTTCATAAAAACTTTTTATTTCATATACAGGTAAAGATGTATATGTTCTAGAACGAGCAACACCCATATTGGACATTGTTTTATAACCATTTATAGCACCACTTATTACATTAGCATCACTTATAAACTTATTATAATGAATTGCTGCTGCAATCATAGAAATATCAAATTCTCCTTCAGTTAAAGAAACACCATTTTCAAGTGAATAATTGTTATAATTATCAGCAATTTTCTTCAAATCAGAAAAGAATGATTCATTAGCTGTCAAAGTAGATTTATAAAATGATGATACTACAGCATTAACATGTTTTGTACCAGATGGCGAAATAAAACTTGTACTAGTTGAACCATTTTGTGAGGTATTATCTTTAACATTATCAGTTAAGAAGTGACCTTTCCATTTTTCATTCGTAAAAATTGTTGCAATTAGTATCACACCAAAAAGCAAAATAGAAATTAAGCCACCAATGATAAAAAATTTAATTTTTTTTAATTTTCCTAAAAAGCCTAAACCAATTAAACCTTTTTTACTAGTAGTCGCTCCGCCTTCTGCAATACCAGAAGCACCTTCTTCAATCTCTTCATACTTATTAACCATATCTGGATTATTTACAAAAGCTTGTTCGTCATTTGTTAAATTTCCAGTAGTTTGTATTCTATTTTGATTATTTCGTAATCTATTTATAGCATCATTATCTCGATTCATAATATACCACCTTTATACTAAATCTATTATAACATTTTTTTTAGCAAAAAAAAATACCTAAAAGAAAAAGCATTAGATTTTTTTATGTTCTAATGCCTTATCATTAATTGTAAAGAAACTGCGAATAGCGACTTGGTATTTTTGATCGTTTTCTAGTTTTTCTTTTAATTCTTTTAATTCTTCTAAAGTTGCCTCAGTATATAATTCGGGATTTTGAAGAAAGTCAGGATCATCAAGATATTTTTCAACTTTTGAACCTAAAATGTTTTTTCTAAACTTAATACCACTATTTTTATCAAGAGAATGGTTAGTTAATACTTCTTTTGGAACATTACTAAAATCAACTAATACTGGTCTATCGTCTGCAAGAAACTTTCTTTCAAGTACAGTATCTTTACGCAACATTTTTCCGATAATATTTGATGAATATAAAATTTTAATATTTGATTTATCTTCATTATTTTGAGCATTTTCATTTTCGCGTTCAATATTATTATCAACAATTCTTTCTGCAATCGTATCAGCATTTATAGCAGGAAAAGCTAATTCTTCATCTTGCTCCTCAACTTTCGCTGCTTTTTTTTCACGAATCTTATTTTTTATATCAAGAATAACTTTCAATAGAAAATGTGTATGCCTACTGATATATTCCTTACGTTCTTCATTTGTTTTTAGATTTCTATATTTCTTTGAAAGTCTACAACAATAATATGAAACAAGGTCAGGTATAATTGATAAAGCAATAGAACTTAATGCAGCAATTAAAAACTTAACACCAAGACTTTTTACTCCGAACACAGAAGCAATGCTTTCAACCAAGTAATAGAAACATTCTAATATTTTTTTTACTATGCCAAAACCAAACTTAACAATACCCCATATAAACTTAAAAATTCTACCTATAAAATTAACTATATCCATAAAACTTACCCCCTTAAGCTGCATAAATCATATCATATATATAAAATATAGTCAAATTAATAAAGTAAAAATTCTACCTTAATCTTTTAATTTTTTTAATTACTTCATCTAACTCTTTATCACAATTTAATTCTTCTTGTTTCTTCATATTTTTCCATTTATTAGCTTTTTCATTTAATGAACTAATAATAGATCTATAAATAAAAACATCATTCTTATTAAGCATCTTAAGCAATTTAACAACATTTTCTTTAGATATTTGATTACCACCATCAAAATAATTAATTGGTAATAAAGATGAATTAATCACATTACTAAAAAGAGTTGATTCGTAATATTTATCACCAGAAACCAAATCAATCCATTTTCTATCACTAGATGTAGATTCTAAATCATATTCAACTATAATAGGAAATGATTTTAATGTTCCTTTTTTTCCATTATAATTTAAGTTTAAAATACATTTTTCATAACATTTATTGCGAAAATTTTTAGGAAGTAAATCCATATAAACATCTGGATACCCCTTTTCAAAACAATTATCATCAAATAAGCATTGATTTTTTTTATTAGGATCATCTTCAAAAAAATAATAATTTTTTATAAAATCATATAAACTTGCTAAATAATAATTTTTACTCATAAAATACCTATCAATCCTTTCAAAATTAAATCTATAAACCATCATCATCTATAATTTTTAACAATTCTTAAAATACACAATTTTACAATTACTAATTTAATAGATAACTTTTAAATACAATTTAATACTATTTCATTTTCCTTAATAATTGTTTAACATTATCATCAGATAACAGCTCTTTTTGTACAAACTCTTTTTTTCTTTTTTCTTCGCCATAAACAAAGTCCATTAATTCAGCACGATATTTATTTATCGCATCAATATAAACATCCTTTCCAATTTCTTGAATATTCTTCAAATATTCAACAATTTCGGATGGAAAAACATCAACACAAGTACTATAAAATATTTTATTATAATCGGCATAATTCAATTTTTTTACATAATTACGTCTAAATAACATCTTTTGTTCGTAATAATATGGCGAATATTTTGTTTCAGTAAATAAATTATTTGAAGTAAACAATCCATGATAATAATGTTCTCCAGTAATTATGTCATCACCATATTTTGTAATAATTGGAACACGATAACCATTTTTTAATTGAATTAAATTATATTCCGTATCATCAGATCTCCCGTTATTTGAATAAATGCAACTAAATTTATCGTACCAAAGTCTAATTAATTGATATTTTACAATCTTTTCTTTATTTTTATCAAACATTTTTGCCTCCATTAATTTCAATAAGAAATTACAATCTATATTCTACCAAAATAATTCATTTTGTCAATACAACCTTTTTATAACCAGAATAATAAAATAAAAAGAACTATATTTCTATAGTCCTCCACCGCTACCAAACGAATCAAGTTCAGCATCAGTTAATATAACATTAATTTGCATTCTTCTACTACCACATACAAGTAACGCTTCACCTTGGTTATATCTTTTAATACCTTCTTTTTCATTGTCGTTTAAATCAATTAAGAAACCTAAATCTTCAACTGCTTGTTTCTTAAGACCCATTACAAGATAATATGAAGCATTATCGAATATAGCTTTACCATGCATTAATACATCAGGTGCACAGAAATCACTCGGTTGTTGAGTAATTATAATAGTACCTGTATTATATTTACGACTTCTTCTTTGAACTTGCGCTAGGAATTCAGCACCAAGTGCATTATTACCACCTAATAATACGTGAGCTTCATCAACAGCTAAAACAGTATTTACACTCTTATCAAGTGTTAAACTCCAAGCATATTTTAATATATTAAAGAATAAAGCATTTCTTATATTACTATCAGAATTCATTAATTCTCTTATATTAAATACTATAAAGTTACTATTAGGTTTAATTGTAGTATGTCCATCAAAATAATATTTTAATTCCTTAACAATTGGTCTTATTTTTAATTCCAATTTTTCAAGAATATCTTTCTCGTGAGATCTATCAGGCATTGATAATATCTTACCTCTTACAGTAGCATATACATCTCTAAATGTTGGATAATCTTCCGATGTAAACTTTGTAAAATCAGTATCAAAATCAATTCCAAATCTTCTATATGTTTCTTGTATCATTTCACTATAAAGTGTTAATACATCTTCTTCAATACTAGGATCATAATACTTAATAAATGCTTTTTGAGTTTGTAAAGATCTTGTTAAAACAGTATAACCCAAACCTTCTTTTAATTCATCCTCATCACTATCAAGTACTATTTCAAGTGGATTAATCATACCATATTCTCCACCCTTACCTAAATCAATGAAATCACCACCATATAAGTTAGTCATTTCCTCAAGTTCACCTTCAGGGTCAATAACAACAACTTGGTGACCATTTCTTATATTAGCTCTTAATAATAACTTGGCAGCTGTAGATTTACCAGATCCAGATGTACCTAATATAATCATATTTGCATTATTTCTATTATGTTCCTTTTTAATTTGATATAAGAATTGGTTAAATAATACAACACCACCGGAGAAATCAACACCAAGTAATGTTGACATTCCAGGATCTTTTATACTATCAAATATAAACGGATACATTGCTGCAAGCGTTGGTGAAGGTATTGGTGTACCAATTCTATTTTCTACATCTTGTTTTGGATATATTGGAAGCATTGATTTAAATACACTTTCCTGTTCAAATCTCAATGGAACAGCTGATAGTTGCATAGCTTCTAAGAAGTTTTTAACTTGTAATTTCTTAGCAACTAGTTCATCTTGTGTATCAGCAGTAATCATTATATGCATTTGAAAATCAAATATTGCAGATTGATTAGCAGCTAACATTGAAATAAAATATTCAAGAGATTCATAATCTTGTCTTATTCTTTCTTGTAAAGTTTTATCTCTTTCATCTTGATATCTCATTTTTAAGTCTGCAATTTCTTTATTTAACATTTTAGTAATAACACTAAATGGTAAAGGTAAATGTTTTATTGCAATTTTAATTCCTGACATACTTGTTAAATTAGAAAGGAATCCTGGATTGATAAACTTAGGATAAGATACAACAGTTAAAATTGTTGCATACTTATCGCTAATTACCATTTCCGCACTTTTAAATTCTAACCCCTTTGGAGCAAGTTGACTTTTTAATTCCATTAACTCATCACCGTCCCACCTTCAGTACGCATTCCTGCATTTAGGAAATTGTCAAGAAGTATTCTTAAATCATCATTTGTAGTTTGACTTGTATTCAAACCAGCAGATGCAAACTGATTAATTAAAGTTCTTAATCTTTTTTGTAAAACATCATTATCTTTATCTCTAAATAGCAAATAGAATTCAGTATCTACAACACCATTAGCCATAAACATATTTGCTTTATTAATGTCTTCCATAATCATTTTTTTAATTCTTTGATCTGTTGATGAATTAAATGCAATTTGTAATTGTGACAAATATACATTAATATCAACAGGCCTTCCAGCTATAATTAGCCAGAATTCATAGTTTATAACATTATAAACATTTTTTAAATTAGAAATGACAGCATCTTGTGAAGATGAATCCAAAATAAATATATTTTTTGGTTGTATTTTTAATCCTGTAACTTTTACATTATCGTCAAGTACAATCATTCCATTTGCAATACTTTTAATTGGAACAAAACTTTCTGTATATTTACTTTGTACCTTCGGTACCGGTTTCTTCGTTAGATCCTTTAAATTCTTCACTGAAACACCATCCTCTCCATATAAATCTTTCTCTACTTGTAAAGAACCTATAAATTGATAAAATTACTGTTAACACATTATGATAATGAGCAACAGGGAAAACAAGTATTATTGCAATTGCTCCAGGAGTAACAGCAATTACTGTTGGCCCTATATCAGATAAATTAAGTGTTAATAATAATATCAAGGTAATTGATAGTCCAATTGCCAAAATAATTAAATCAAGGCCTCTAAATAGACCAAATATAAGCATTGATTTTTTGGAATTGGCTGGTATTAAAAATCCATTCATATATTATATCTCCCTTTTTATTTTCCGCCACCAGATCTGTGAGCTGCAGCAGCATTTTTTTCTTGCACATGACGTTTAGCTTCATCAGAATTAGAATATGTCTTACTAACATAGTCAGCACGGTCAGAATATGTTTTGGAATCACTAGCAACAAATGATTCAAGATAATCGGATGCCTTAGTATTAATAGAAGCAAAAGTATGCCCACTTCCCATAACATTTGCATCACCAAATATCCTGATATTAGAATTAATATCTGAAACAATGTTCTCCGCAAGTTTAGCAGATAATTCATCATGATAATTTCCAGAAGAATCTTTCTGTACCATCCACTCAGCAGCTGCTTGACCTTCAATGAATTTTTTCTTAATATTCAATCCACGCTCCCATTCTGATAAACGGTTAGCATATGCTCTTCTTTGAGCGTCTGTCATACCAGAAACATCAGCAGATTTAGCAACGTTGTATGCAGTAAGTTCTGATTTATAATCACCTATTGAATACCCTGTATTTTTGGTTTTTCTATATCTTCCAGTTGCAGCATCATATATTTGGAATGTAGCATCACCCGTTGTTGAATCTTTCGCAAATAATGCATCACCTGTTCCTTTGGAATTATAAAAATCTTTTATGCTTTTTGATGAAGCAGAACTAAAAATTACGTCTGTTCCGTTTTTTTTCATCATTTCGCCACCCGCACGCGAATACAATGCATCAGTATTGTTCTTTATTCTAGAATTTGTATCAACAATTTGTTTATCTACATCTGCTCGAGTTAGAGCACCAGTTGCCATAGCCATTCGTGCACCCGCTCTTCCAATCAAGGTAGTACCAACATTCGTACCAGCGAGCCTACCACTACGAGCATAATTTTCTTTTACATTACCAGTAATATCATGCATTGATTTAGCACCTTTTTTTATACCGCCAACAGTAGAGCGTAACGTTCCACCAACACCCCCTGTAACTGCTCTTCCAAGAGCCTCATTCAAACCTGCACCATTACGGCGCGCACTATTATATGCAGCAATACCAGTTCCTAAACCCGTTACTAAGCCAGCAGCTCCACCAACAGCCATACTTGCTAATCTGCTATCACCAATACGCTTAAGTGGATTTAAATTGAATTGGCCTTTAACATCAATACCAAATGCTTTACCAATTAAATCAGGAATTTGTTTAACAAATAACAAAATACCTAATATCATAAATACTTGAAACCATACGCTAGTATTTGTAGAACCAGCAACAGTATCTCCACTACCAAACAATACATTAATTAGAAATACACCAAAATAAACGGTTGCAACTCTAATAAAGAGATCAGTATATGATTTTAGTGATTCTTTAATCCACCAATTAAGTGGTTTTTTATCACTCTTTGTATCACCAGGTTCAATATTTAATATAATTGGAATCGGTGCAATTATTTGCAAGAAGCATAATTTAACATTACGAATAGCAACATCAAAGCTAAAGCTTAAAAATAGCAAAGCTAGAAAACCTCCAGCAATTGTTGAAACAATCAAGGTATAATTAATTACATATGAGTTACCAACTTGAGCATTAATAATACCCGAACTTGAAAATAATCCGATATTTTGTCTTTGAGAAGCAATATAGAACATTGTACCTATTTCAACGCCACCAGCATCTTCTACACTACCAAGTGAATTATCATTTCCATTAAGTGCATTAACACATTGAGCAATTTTATTACTTTCTATGATTATTGCATCAGTAGAAGATTTTCCACCCGGATCTACTGTAACTTTCTTATCACCAGAAGGAACAACATATTTTGTATAATATGTAAGCAAATTCGAACAAGGTGTTAAGGATTCTATTGCTGTATTAGGTCTAAAGAAAGCACTAAAGGTTAAAAATCCAATCGATTGTCCATAAGAAGCAGCATTAAACGAATCATTATCATCATTTTTATTAGTTGTATTCATTCCCATAATAAGATTTCCAATAACGTTACTTTCCATAATATATGATTGTAAAGCAAATGCTCTATTAAATATCCAAGGAACTGACACAATTAAAGCAAGTGATATAGCAAGATTAGAAATCAACTTACTTGTTCCTTTTTCCATTCCTTCTGGATTGATTATATATTTAACAAAAGAAAATGCTAATCTAAACAACATAAATATTCCAAGTAAAGTATATAATCTTTGCGAAGAACTTGCTAAATTTAAACTACTAAGCAATGAACTAGAAGAAAGTTCATAAAATATGCTATAAGCAAAAGACGAAATGGAATAAACCTGAGTATCAATAAGAACTCCTAAAGTTCTTAAAAGAGAAAAAATTGACTTATTAACATCATCAACAATAGCAGCATAAAGTCCATATGCCGCAACACCAATACCTGCTAAAATGAGCAAAGCTCCAATACCAACACCTTTATTATTAAATTTTTTTCTCATAAATCCACCTTAACTTTCAAGACATTTTAATGCATCAACATTAACATATCTATTTATCAAACTAATAACAATATTAACAATAGCAGGAGCTAATAAAACAACCACTAAAGCAATAATTCTTGTCTTTATATTTTTAAAAGCCTTTTTTTGATCTAAGTCTTTTGAAATAACAACTTTATATAAATCAATAACACAAAGAATAATAGTTAAACTAACACATCCTATTTGAACATACATCAAAAACTCATTCATTACCTTAACAAAATCTTTGCTAATAAGATCACAATTATCAACAACAGTTAAATCTTTCCTATCCTTTATCTTATTTCCTGTAACAAACACATTTTTTTTAATTTCTAATTCATTTTCTAATTTTAAACTAATCATTTTATTATCTTTTGCAAGATCTTCACCATATTTTATAGCATCATATAAATCTTCAGCATAATTAGCGCAGTAATCATTAATTTCTACACCATCTTCGGTAGTTAATTCTTTAACAGTTCCATAACCACCACTCATTTTTTCTAAATCTCCTTGAGCATATTTTATAATTGCAAGTCTCTCTGCAGAATTACACGCTCCAATAAACTTATCATAAGACTCATTAAGTTTAACAAATGCTTCGTTATATTGCTCAAGATAATTTTTTTTATCATCACCATAAACATTAAATATAAGTAAAAACGTAATTAAAAACAAAATAATTTTTTTCATAATTCACCTATAGGAAATCTATCTTAATAAATTATAACATAAAGTATTAAAAAAAACTAGATATTTTCTAAAATTTAAATCAAAATATTAAGCAAAAATATACGTTACCATAATACCACTTAAAAATCAATAAAAAAGAATAAAAAATTATTCTTTTAAATCACTAATAACACATTTAGATGTATCGACTGGAAAATATTTATTAAGTAAATCTAAAAATATCATAACCAATGCTGGTAACAATAAAACAATTGCTAAATATATCAATCTTTTAGAAATCAATGAAGGCATTTTCTTTCTAGCACTATCATCACCAGCAATTACAGCCTTGTAAATTTCAACAATAGATAAGAAAATAACAATAACAACTGCTCCAATACGTAAAGCATTTAATACTTCCTTTATAATATTCCTTAATCCGCTAGAAATAAGTTGACATCCATCCTCAACAATCTTTACATTAGCATTTGCATTAGTAAGTAAACTATACCCGATTAGATACTTAGACTGAACATACATATATGATAATTTTGAAGTAATTTCATCATGATTTGAATAACTATAAAGAATACGATTTAAATTATTTATATTAGAATATAACTCATCCGCTGATTCTCCGCATTCTGAAGAAAAAGAATTAAAAAGCATTTTTATTTCATTATCTAAGTATGATGATACATTACCTTTATCATAAAATGTTGCTGTAGTACCACTAGCATATGACTGAATAGCACGCATTTCATTTTCGGTACAAACTTTTTTAAATTTTTCTATAGATTTATCTATTGTATTACCCTTTTCATTTAAACAAGACATAATATCCGAAAGCTTATTTTTTCCGTCATTTAAAGGACATACATTTTGTGCATCCGCTACACCATCGACTTCACCAATTATAAAATCCTTTTCATACCTTGATAACATTTGTCTCAAAGTAACTCCATCAGGTAACCCGGATTTTGATTTCTTATAGTCTTTACAAACCTGTGTAATACCCGATGAAGAAATAATTCTGTTATTATAATAAACTGAACCACTAGAATAATTAGGATTAAAATAAAAATAGCCAAGCAATGGAACATATTCAGGACGCTCTGCATAAGTACCATGATAATTTTTCATTCTATTTTCATTTATATAATTACATACGTCTTCAAATGTATATTTTCTTTCAGAACCTGTATAACTTTTGGCATTTATTAAATCATCATTGCAACCTTCACAATATAAAGTATTTGAAAGTGCAAAGAACTCATTATAAACGTCAAAAGGCATTACTGTATATTTATTTAATCCAATGGAAACAAGCACAGGACATGCTCCGGTTTGGTTTGTCGACCCAAACGAGAAAAACTTAGCAAACAATTTATTTTCCGTTGCCCTTTCAACGGTTAAGCCCGATCCATCAGAACTGCCATTTGTATATACTAATTGTATTGATTTTTTTCCACCACCAAACGAAAAAGCACTAGTCCAATTTATTAAATTATAATTAACTTCATAATATAAAGTATAGTCATTACCATTTATATTATATTTACAAAAATCTGCTTTTACATTTAATATAAAAAGGCAACAAATAATAAATAAACAATTTAATAATTTTTTCATACTAACCTCCAGTTATTGCCTTAACACATTCACCATTTACCTTTACATAAGAACCAGCTCTATATTTATCAACTAAATCCAAAACAATATTCACAAGAACCGGTAACAATAAAGTAAGCACTAAAATAATCATACGCTTTACTGAATTAGAAATCCATTTTTTAGTTGCGGAATCATCTTTGGCAGTTAAACACTTCATTCCATCCAAATAAATAAAGAATATAACTAAAATAATACAAATTAATCTAAAGGTATCAAAAAAACTATTTAGTATTTTTCTGATATCTTCACTTATAGCATCACAAGCATTATCATCAGTTTTAATATCAATCCAAGGAGTACTTAAAGCCGAACGTCCAGCATAATAACTATTATACAATGATAAATAATTTAAAGTATTAACATTTCCTTTACCATCAACATAATCAGATAAAATGTGATTTAATGCAACAACAGAATTATATAAATCAGATGTTATCTTAGCACATTCATCACTCAATTTTATATTTTTATCATTATATGTAAATACATTATCCCCATAAAAAGTATTGATTGAATTAAAATCATTATGACTAAAATAATTATAAATTGCAGACCTTTCAATTGAAGTACAAGAACCTTTTGCATACGCTTCAATATTTACATTCATCTGTTTCCTTGTTTCATCAGAAACACCACTTGATGCTGTTAGTTCCTTTGTATCATAATGTGTATATTTAATTGAATTAATTTTATCAGAATTAATTATACCATCAACTTGACCAATTATTTCATTATTTTCATTTCGCACAATTTCATCAGCAGCTATCAAAAGATTAAATTGTTCTCTATCTCTTGCAATAAAATAATGTTTATTATTATCGCCAAAAAAAGTAATTTGGCCAAGAGTTGGACACACTAATTCACTAGGACTTGCTATTCTATTATGATAATAAGCATATTTCTCTCCATCAACAACAAAATTAGTAATAACTCCTTCTCCGGCTGAAGATATATAATAACCAAAATTTATTGTTTTTTCACCAGATTTATATGAACATGATATAGCATCATTACTAGCATATATATTTGGAATAAATAAACATAAAATTAATAATAAGATTTTCATTTCACACCTACCTTATTCCACATATAGGATCATCTACACCAATTGTATTTATAAACTTAAAAATAATTTCTATAAAAACTGGAGTTAATATAAGAAGAACAATAGCGATTATTCTTTTTGATAAAACCTTAAACTGTTTCTTACCATCAACATCTTTACTAACAATAATTTTAAAAACATCAACAACACCTAATAAAGTTCCCAAAATAATTCCAGCATATTTCATTACATTAAATGCATATTGGAAAATAGCAGTCGTTTTTTCATCGAAAACTCCACAATGAACAACTTCTTCAGGTTCCTGTTGCATTGTTTCACCTGTTAAAAAAGCAACACCCTTTTGATAAAAAGTTTCATAATATAAATATGCCATCGAATAATTGCGACTACCATTAGCAATTACAGTACCAGTTTTTCCCATATAGCTAGAACCCTTAATAACATTAATAAATAAATTACCATCTCCAAGTCCTTCACCATATAAAATATTATAACAAGAACTTGATAAAGTAACATTTTCAAATATTTTATCAAGATCAAATAAAGATGCATCTCTAGCTATTCTTATTTTGTTTAAATCTTCCTCAGTACATATCTTAACATCCTCAGCCTCTTCTAACAACCTTCTTAAAGCATCGGCATATTTAACATATGAATTAGTTGGCATATCTTTAATATCCAAATCATCAAATATCCCAATATCATCATAAGACATATCATCACTAGAATTATATTCCTGTTTAGTTTGCACTTGTACATCCGGCTCTTTACCATAATTAGAAAGTGCATAATATTTTTTTAAACTATCTATAAATTCTTTTTTTTGTTCATCACTTATATTTGTTTCATCACCAATATAATATAGAAAAGCAGTTTTTTGATTAACGGCATAAGCATTATTATATTTAATAAATTTAGGTAAATAATTCAACATGAAATCAGGATTTTCTATTTCATCTTTTGAAAATGAACTTCTATTTTCATTACAAACATATAATTTTGAATTCGCACAAAATCCACCACCTATAGATATTATTCTATATGGTGCATCACCATTATAGGAAAAGTTTTCCTTATTGCTATTAGTCAAAACAATAGTATTATCCTCCATTGTATATTTTGAATCACTGCTATCCGGTTGGGTCGGATCTTCAAAATATTTTACTGTAGCCGTATACGTTTCACCATCTATAACAATACGATAAGTAAATTCTTTAAAATTATAATCTCTTGCAGCATAAACATTAAAACAAGTAAATAAAGCAATTATTAAAAATATAATTTTTTTCAAAATATCACTTCCTTATAACATTAGGGCATTTTCCATTATTGTTTTTTAAATATCTATCATTTATTAAATCAGTAACTATATTTACAAGCAATGGTATTAAAAATACAGCAACTAATGCAATAACTCTTTTAATTAAAACCGTCTTAAACTTAGAAACATCACTTTCCTTAGTAACAACCATTTTATATACATCTAGAATACATAAAAATATACATACACATATACATAATACTTTAAAAATGTCAAACAAATCATTAACAAAATCCATAACACTAGAACTTATTAGTTCACAAGGATCACTATCAGCTTTATCAGTAATTGGGGTATAACTTGTTAAAAGTGAAAGACCTTGTAAATATTCACTTTGTGCAGATAAACAAACAAGTTTATATCTTGCAGATTTAAAAGGTTTATCCTTATCATATGGAATTGATTGATAATAAGTTTGAGTTTCAATCAATCTACTGATATATCCATTTTTCCCGAACACAAATTCAGAACACTCATCTTCCAAAACACTACGATCAAAATTATTTTCTAAATCATACAAACTCGATACTCTTTGCATAACGTTTAATGACTCAGCAGAGCAAATCCCTTTAACTTTTGTTCCATCATCTTTAACATATCCTGTCAAAGCCTCTCTCATATCTCTTAATCCTTTATTGTAGCCTTCACAAGTTCCACCAGTAAAGCTAATATTATCGATTTTATTATCAATATCATATGATTTAATGGTAGCAGATGTAAATGTAACGATAGCATCACTATCAATATTTAACTTTTCATAAAAATCAATGCTCTCATTTTCCCATAAATTATTTTTAATAATTGTTAGTTTACCACTCAAAAATTTTTCAATCATCTCACTAGAGTACTCATTTAAATTACCACTTTTGTCTTTAGTTTCTTCAAATCTATCAGGAAGAGTCATAAAACCAATCACTAAAGGTTCACCATTCTTATTGAACTTCAAAATTGGTCTATAATTTTCAGTATTATTAGAAAGTTTTTCATAATAATCGTTAGCATTACTATATTCATCAATAGCCAAATCTAATGATTGATTATAACTTGTAATTCCATACAACAGATATGACTTATCAGTTACTAATCCAGCTCTAGCCAAATAATAAGTAAGATTTAATATTTCTTCCGGCTTACCAACACCAGTTTGATCAGATGAATATTCTGTTATAGTAATTTTGTTAACTATATCATTTTCAAGTGAAACATTTATTATATAATCTTTTGAACCTTTATCTTTCCACGCAACTTTATATTTATATGTAAGTAATTTTCCCTCAGCAGCATAAATATTCAAAACAAACAAAAAAGGAATAATAAATACAATTATTTTTTTTATAAAGCCTTTAACCACATTAATCATTCCTTTCATTGCTTTAAAAATCTCTTCCTTCTCCACCACCACCGTGTTCGTTTTTATTAACATTCTCATTATTATTTTCATTATTGTCAGTTTCATTACTATTATTATCATTATTATTTTTATCGTTATTCTTAGTATTAGCGCCCTTAGTTATACAACAAACTTGTGTTTCTCCACCATAACCAAAAAATGTTTTTACACAACTTAATATATCAGCTTTACCACTTTTTCCAGGTAATAAGCTTACAACAAACTGAACCAAAAAGAATACAAAGAATACAGCTATACCATAAATAACTCTTTTGGCAAACATATTCCAGCCTTTTTTTATTTCTTCTTCTTTTTGACCAGCAACTGCTTTTAATAAATCAATCATACCAATTATTATAAGCACAACTGGTACTCCTATTTTTAATAAGTTAAATGCATCATTAATCATACCAGCAAGACCAGAAGGAATACCACATTTAGTTGGAATACCACCTATATTATTACAAGCATCAACATCCATTGCTACAGCATCTGTTCCACAAACATCATCTGCATAAACAGGAGTTGAAACACATAAAACAAGCAATGTTAAAAAAACTATAAAACCTTTCTTCATACAAAAACCTCCTAATCCATTATTTTTTCATTTATATTTCCGCTATTTGGCTTTTTATTATTATTGTTATTTTTATTATTGTTGTTATTATTATTGTTATTGTTATTGTTATTATTATTGTTACTACTATCACAAGCACCAACAAACTTACAAACGCAGTTCATTATTTCACTTTTACCTGTAGCGCCTTCTATTATACTAACAAGCATTTGAACAATAGCAACAATAAAAAATACAATCCCACCTGTAATTAATCTACTAATTAAAATCTTTTGGCCAGCCTTAATCTTATCATCTTTTTGACTTGCTACAGCTTTTCCCATATCAATCATACCAAGCACAATTAGTATAATAGGAACTCCAATTTTAATTAAATTAACAATTGTACTAACAATATTAATAAAAGGTTGTAAATACTCATTATTACATATTCCTGTTGTCATATCAGCAGCGCTAACACTTCCAACTCCAAATAAACTAATAAATAATAAAAAATAAATTAAATTCATATAAATACCTCAATTTTCTATAACAATTATATCATTATAAAAAAAAAACTGCAATAAGTACAATAAAAAAGGATAAAAATAAATTAATTTTTATTTGTATTTACACAAAAAAAAGAAGAAAATTATCAGTTTGTATTTCAAACCATTTTCTTCTTATTTTTAATTAACTTGACATTTTTTAGCTTGAACAATTAGATGCTCCAATAAATTGACAAACACAATTTGCAACCGAACCGTTTTCAGAATTTTTTCCACCACCAACGATGCCAAGTAACATTTGAACTATTGCAACTACAAAGAATACAATTCCAGCGGCTATTGCTCGACTTATTAAAGTCTTTTGTCCTTTTTTTATTTCATCCTCTTTTTGACTTGCTACTGCTTTACCTAAATCTATCATTCCCATTATTATAAGTATTATCGGAACACCTATTTTTATTATATTAACTATTGTGCCAATAATATCAACAAGTGATTTGGGAATAGAAATTTTACCACAAGTAACAACAGCTTCTAAAAAATACATATATTTCACCTCCTAAGCACCGACTAGTGTAGCAATACAATCCCATATACTGCTTTTACCATCTTCTGTAGTATCACCAGAAACAAGTCCTATTAAAAATTGAACTATTGCAACTACAAAGAATACAATTCCAGCAGCTATTGCTCGACTTATTAAAGTCTTTTGTCCTTTTTTTATTTCATCTTCTTTTTGACTTGCTACTGCTTTACCTAAATCTAGCATTCCCATTATTATAAGTATTATTGGAACTCCTATTTTTATTATATTAACTATTGTTCCAATCAAACCAGATATTTTATCAGGAATAGCATCACAAATAGCACTAGCATCCATAGCATCTAAAAAATACATATATTTCACCTCCTAAGCACCAACTAATTTAGCAACACAATTCCAAACGGTATTTTTACCACCACTAGTGTTACCAGAAACAAGACCTATTAAAAACTGTACTATTGCAACAACAAAGAAAACCATTCCAGCAGCAATCGCCCTACTAATTAAAGTTTTTTGTCCTTTTTTTATTTCATCTTCTTTTTGACTCGCTACAGCTTTACCTAAATCTATCATTCCCATTATTATAAGTATTATTGGAACTCCTATTTTTATTATATTAACTATTGTTCCAATCAAATCAGTAATTTTTTGTGGTATTGCATTACATAGAGAAACTGCAGAATCAGTTCCATTACCATCAGTCGGGGCTTCTACAGCAAATACATTACCTGATAAAATCACAAATGTAAATCCTACTAAGAAAAGCATCATCATAACCTTTTTAACATTTTTATTCATACAACTAAACCTCCTTCCTTAAAACAATCCCAAGATTTTCTTTCTATTTTCACTCTCAGCATCTTGTTGTCTTTCAAATCCTAAACGAACCAAGAATGCATTCAAAGGAACATTATGAACATCCCTTTCATCAAGCGGAGGCAAATTATAGAAAATCTTAACTCTTGCCTCATATTCAAAATCCAAGATATCCTTAGAATTGATCAAACTCTGATTAAGAACAATTTTCTTATCCTTAAGTCTTCTAATAGCCATATTATCCATCATCATTAACCTATTTAATTTAATAACAGAAGGTTCGATCAAATAAATAACATCATCACACAAATCAAGCGCTCCCTGGCTACCATTTACATCAAGTAAAATAATTTCTTTATCGTGATATTTAGCAATCGTATTACCAACCTCAGGATTCCTAACACTAATCAAATCCTTATCTTGGAAATAAATAAAATCAGTCTTATCAACCTCAATTGCTACTACCTTATAATTTTTAGCAAGTTGCTTTTTCATCATATAAACTAAACTAGTCGCACCAGCCTGTTTATTAACATTCTTAACACCAAGCACATAAGCCTTCTTAGCTTCCTCAGTATTAATAACATTTTGAACAACAACTGTATTATCAGCCTTTTGAACACCTAGCTGATGTATATGCGCTACATCTCTATAAGTATTAGGATGATTATACAAATACATAATACCATCAACATTTTTAGTGAAATTATATATACCAATAGAAACAAGTTGACTTAAAAACTCACTCGAAGTAGTTTCTTCTGAATCATCCAAAAGTAAAATAACTTTGTCCATATCAAGTAATATTGATAACTTTTGTAAAGTTTTAATATCTTTATAATTCTTTAAAGCAGTAATATCAAGAATCATTCTTTGAAAGAAAAAGTTCTTAAACATACCACCAAGTTCATCAGCATCAAACTCTCCATCCAACCTTTTTATAACATCAATATTTAAATTAGCTAGCATTGATTGATATTTATTAGAAACAATTACATTCATATTTATCTCCCTTCATAATTATACATTGTTTTTGTTTGACCCTTAATAGGAATCTTAAACGAAATTAAAGGTGTATCAAAATACATATATGAAATAACAGTATAATAATAACCTTCCCCTTTATCATTCTTTTCTTTAGTTTGATAAATACAGTAATTATAATTCGAACTACTATTTACAAACTTATATTTTTCACTATACTCATCTTCATTTAAATTAGGACAATTATTAACACCCATTTGATTAATTTTATAACCAATTTTACCTATCTCACTATCAACTTCACTTATAAAGCTATCAGTAATACCAGATGAAAAATCAACTTTTTCTTCAATCATATCAACTATTCTACCCTTTACTTTAAAAGCTCTTGAATAAGCAAAAGAAGCAAATAAAACAAGCTCAATTAATCCAACAATAGTAATAATAATGCCAACTATAATAGCAGTATTTATTGACTCTCTCATAATTCCTCCTATAATCCGAAATGATATATTTCAGTAGTTTTTGATTTAACTGATATTTTAAACTCATCAACTATAGGTAAATCAATAAATATATAGGAAACAATAAAATATTGATCATAAGGATCACTCTTACTTGCAACCTTTGTTTGATAAACACAATACTTATAACTAGGAATATTCGAGCTATCAGTAATTAAAGTTCCATCATTTCTCTCAGGACAAACCTTATTATCATTTCCTCTATATCCCATAGTACCAAGTACTCTATTAATTTCAGTTATAGAAATATCATTATATCCTTCAGCCTTTTCAATCGCATTTGCAATCTTAGAATTAACCTTATAAGCCTTTTGATATGTAATTAAACCACCAGCAAACCCAAATACAATAAGTAAAAATATTATAATTATTGTATAGAGATATGTACTAGCAATAGTCTCCTTCATAAAATCATTCCCTTCTTATTTATTAACATATGGTAGTCCACATTTATAAAATATGGACTATTAATACACTAATAAATATTACTTACCAGCCATACAATCATCAAATTCTTGTTGATTTCCACCAACCCATTGACCATTTTCTTGATAATAACCAGCATCGGTACGGCAGGCTTTTGTTTTAGCATTCTTCATCAAACTGTTTATAAGTGGAGTTGCAACAGCAACAACAACAGCTATCAAAATAATTGCAACAACAGTTAAATTAGCCTCTCCAGCAGCTTCTTTCATTATCTCACCACCCTCTATATTAATATTAGCACATTTTATTTATTTTTTCAATTAAAAATTCATAAGCATCATCATTGCAAATAACATAATACCCATAATACCGCCACCAGTTGCAGCAAGCATTATCATAGTACGTTTTTCCATATTATCTAAGCGTTCTTTATACTTATACTCACGAGATTTATTTTGTAAAGATGAAACAGTTCTACCAAAAGCAAGTAATTGTTCTTGCTTATTTTCCTGAGCTCCTAAACTAAGTCTATATAAAAGTCTCATCATTCTCATAGAATCCCTAACAGGATATTCTTTAGCAAAATCCATATAAGGTTCAACAGTAGAATCACCATCTTCTATACGTGCAACCAATCTTCTTAAGCCGGGTTTAAATATTTCTGGTGCAGAATCAATTGATTTAGCCATCGCAACAGGAACAGTATAATGTTGAATTAATATTTCCAAACTCTTTAAGTAATATGGTAATAATAAATTAATTTTATTCAAGTTCTTTTTATAATAACTTTTTAAACTAGTATATTGTGATTTAAACACAACATAACCAATAATTACTATAACCAAAACATATATATAAGACATTCTTGACCAAAAAACTAAAGTGAATACTGCCATAGCAATAATAGCATCTCTAACTCTTTTTTCAAACATATCATAAATATTTACTTTTTCCCCATACTTCATAGTAGCATAGAATTTATAATCATCTTCCATAAGGAACATAAATAATCCTCTAGCATCTTTAAAGAACTTATTTGCATCAAATACTTGATTATACCAAAATATAAATACAACTATTGCTGCAATAATAATAAACATTAAACTAGTACTCATTATTCAGCCCCCACATCTTCATTATAGTATTTTTCTCCTCGTAACAAGAAGAATGAATTAATTAAAACAACTAAATGTAATAGAATCATAACTAATGGATCATTTAATAATTGAATATATGAATCATGTCCAAGTAAAAATTGAACTAACATAATCATCAAATATAATACAATACCAAATTGTAAAAACTTCTTATGGAAAGCAGATCTATCAATACGATCACGATAAACACTTTCAACTAACATATCAATATCATTTGACATATTATCTAAAGTCTCACCAGCATCACGAGCGCCTTCATTAGTTATTTGATAAAATAATTGATGCATATTTTTAACTATATTATAATCATATTTGTTATTAAAAAACTTAATAGATTCATCAATAGTACCATTATCATAAGCCATATCAATCATAATCTTAACATCAGTCTTTACTGGATCTTCTAGAATATTAGATTCATAAACACCCTCTAAAGACTTAACAAATGCTTGTGTAGTTGCAAATTCCATAATGGTATTAGTTGTATAAACTTGAATTTGTTCAAAAATAAACTCACTATACAATCTCTTACATCTTAGATAATTTAAATAAGGAATAAACATTATAACAACAACTATATAAATTGCTGAAATAATCAAATTGTAAAAATACAAATACGTAATAATACCGGTAAATGCTGAAAATCCTAAAACCTCAGTAACATATTGTCTAATAGTATAATCTTGGCCCATTTCTTTAACTTTTTCTTTAACAGTTTTATAAGAATATGGAGCATATCTATTATAAATATCACCAGCAGAATTAATAATGTATTTATATACATTCTCACCATTTCTTTTTCTATATACAACAATAAATAACATTATAATTGCAATAAGAATAAATATAAATAAAGTCATTCAGCACCTCCTATACCGTAAGTTCTTCAACATTGTCAACAATAATATCAGGTAAAACAATACCTTGTCCATCCAAATAATCAATCAAATATTTAGATGGTTTATTCTTCGTAATAACACCCTCTTGGGTTTTCTTATAAATAGTATTATAACCAGCCTCATTATTCTCGTCAACAAAGAATTCAGTAACTTCTGCAATTTCTCTCTTAAATCTCTTTGTAGCTTTATCTTGTCTACCCCTAATATGAACACCAAGTTGAACATATCTATGAATTGATTTCAAAAATTGTTCAATATCTTGATTAGTTTCTAGCAAACTATACATACGACTAGGAATACTAGAAGCTTTATCAGAGTGAATTGTAGACAAAATGTAGTGTCCAGAAGATATAGAGTTTCTAACAGCCATAACAGCTTCAGCACTTCTTACTTCGGAAAGTAAAATCCATCTTGGGTTTTGTCTCATACAAGTAACCAAAACATCCGAATAAGAAGCTATATTATTTGTTTTCATTGCAACAATATCTCTATGTGGGAATATTCTGTCAAGGTGCAACTCAAGAGTATCTTCTATTGTAATTAACTTTTCATCTTCATTAGTATGAGCAGCTAAATACTTTAAAAACTCTGTTTTACCCGAACCAGTTTCACCACTTATTATAATATTGCAATGACCTTGTACACAAGTAATCAAAAAGTCATGTATATCAACTGTAACATAATCTTCATCTAATAATTTTTGTTTTTCAAGTCTTATTTTAGCTGGTGTTTTACGAATAACACAAGCAATACCATTTTTAGCAATTGAATCGTGAACAAAATTAAGACGAAGTTCAGCACTTTCAACATCCAAGAAGGGATGAGCCATATTAAATGACTTTCCCATCATATTGGCACATTGAAATGCAAGTTTTTCCATAAATGCATTATTTATTTCTTCATTTTCTTCTCTAAAAATACCTCTAGACAAAGTTTTTAAATGGATTTGTCCATTATTACTATAGGAAACATCGGTAATATCATCATTTTCTAAATAAGGAGTTAGCGGTCCAAAATCAATTTGGGAAAATGCTGCATCCATAATATCACCTATCCTTCTACATTACTTTGATTCTCATTAATATCAACAGATCTAGAATTAATGAATTCTCTTAAATATTCAGATGAAACTTTCTTATCTCCAACAATTTCTGAATTTACTCCGTGTGGAACAGGAATAATTTCAACATTATTTCTAGTTAAATAACTAGCTTTATTTAATAAAACGTTTAATTCAGGTTCTAATCCAAATAACATCATTGATGGAGTTCTCTTTTCCTCACTATTAGAAAATACATCATTACCACTAGAATCTTTAACAGCTAAAACTTTGATATTTTCAATAAATTTACCATAGATAATTTCATTTGTATCATCTTCTACAGCTTTTAAGTAAATATCAATATAATTACCAGGCATTATAATATTACCAAATGTTGAACGAACAGTAACTGGTAAATTATATAAAACCTCTGTAGCTTTTAAATCCAATAAAGTTGAGTTAGGTAATTGATCTTCAGTAATAATTGAACTCTTATAGAACATACTTCCTTTTGGAATAGCAGTATCATAGTTAGAGTACATTTTCTTATTACTTCCAACAATATCACTCCTTCTTGTATATACATTACCTTTATCTAAAACGATTGGTGCAACAGAAATAGTTTCTATCATATCATCAGTAATTAGAGTTCCAGGTAAAATCTTTTCTTTAGCAACCGGGATACCTTTTACAGGTGTAACCTGTGTTTGAATTGCTTTATTATATCCCCAATAAAGCAATACGATTATTAAGATTATACCAATAACAGTTATTACATTTTTATTAGTAAAAAATCTTTTAATTGAAACCAAAATATTCATAATTTCCTCCTTTAATATGGCGTTTCAAAAATCGCATCTAATTTATTTATTATGTCAAAGTTATATTCCTCACTATTAACAACTCCTGTTTCTTTACTTGAAACTTTAATGCTAACCTTTGGTGGAATTTCATTGACATCATAAATCTGTATTAAATAATTTCTAGATAGATTTGCGCTTTCAGCAAATCTTCTGATAAAACTTTCAACAAATTTTTCTCTTATTATTTTAATTTCTCCATCACTAGTTCTATAATGGCCTAAATCAATAGCATCCCACATAGAAGCTTCTGTGACTTCTTTTAACATATAATAGTTATGTTCTGATGTATTAACAATTCTTTGAAAGAAGAATACAGCACCAAGACAAACAATACCAACTACTACAACAAACCAAGCCCACATTGTTTCCTTCATTACCTATCACCAGCCTTACAAGAATTAAAGTTACTATCAGTTCCACAACCAGATAATTTTCCATTATCACTTAACTTTTTAATGTATTCACTTCTACATTCATCGCCATCTTTACAATAAAGATTTAAATCTCCATAATTAACACTCTTGTTATCATTTCTTATTTCTCTTATTAAAGATGGATCAAGTGTTATCTCATACATTGGTTCTTTTGTATAAACCTCTTCAGTATTAACATTTCTATTTTTTGTTATATAATCATTTACATAATTTTCTTTATTCCAGTTTGAACCAGGTTCACGATTAGGAAATGGATTATTTAAATTAATAACTCTATATATAACATCAATCTTACCATTTGTTTTGCTGCCATCACAATTTTCTTTTGTTGGATCACAAGGCGCAGGTTCTGGACATTTTGGTCCAATACATTCTGTAACTGCATAATGGCAAGTATTATTTGTTGCATTTTCGCATTTATAATCTATTTTTATATCATGCACTGTAGGTGCTGAATTAAAGTTAACAGGAAAATTAGAACTGTCTAATTTAATAAAGTTTTTATATTTTCCAAAATAACTATTACTTCCCGAAAGCTTATTTTCTGCAATTTCACATCTTAAATATGAATAACCATCAATTCCTACACACATAAATAAGTCATCTTGTAAATCCCACGCATAATTACCTTCATATGTAAGAGTTTTTGCTTTTAACAAATTAATTTGAACACTACTTATAGAACAACTACTATCTCCGCAGCTATTTATTTTAGTAATATAAATAGTTTTAGTGTCCATAGAATTTCTAGTTAAACCACTACTACCTGTTCTAACTAATCTTTTAGCATCTTTATCAGCATCAAGAATAGGTCCATAAACTTCATCACCATATGATACTTCAACATCATTACAAGGTTTATAATCAGGACTCACACGATTATAGCAACCATTTGCATTACTAATTAAATCATTTGTCTTCTTGATTGCTTCATTTCTTTGGCTTTTAAGTTTATTTTTGTATTCAGTTGTCATTTTACATACGATTCCTCCATTATGATCGCTATCATAATAATAATTCGAATCACAACTTAATGTATAAGATTTTCCTGTAACATTACTTATACATTTCCTCTCGCCAGCATAAGAATAACCATTTGGGCACCATTCATAATCCTCGCCTCTTTTAAGTTTAGCATTTATATTACTAACCTCACTAACAGCAGCATTATAATCACTTTCCCAAGTTTTAGAATCAAAAATAACCTTACAATTTCTTTCGTTTTTTAAAGTCAAAATATGTCCGCCAGAATTAAGCCAATTAAATCTCGTTCCTTGTTTAGCAATTACACTATTATCTTCTGGGGCCTCAAATTTTTTGTTATCCGCGCATACCTCTCTGCAATAATTACCAGAGCCAACACTATTCCCAACACCAGCAGCATTTAGTGTATCCATTAGTTCCTTGACAGTTTCTGCTTTATAAACAGTTCCATTAGTAACATTATTCATAGCCTCTTCAATACAACCAAACGAACAAGCAAGTTTACCAGAAATGTTTGGTCCGCACGTATTACTTGAACTATTGTCTGCTAAATCGCCCTTAATTTCATCCGTAATTTTCTCTTCATCGATCCAATAGCCACCAGAACCAGTTAATTCTTTTCCAGTTAACTCATTATATCTTCTTCTAGATTCCTCACAGTTAACTAAAAAATATAAATAAACTTGTTTAGCCTCAACCACTTTTGGAAAACCAAAAGAACTAAGAACAATAAGTAATAAACAAATTATTTTCTTCTTCATCATATCACTCCTTAAAAACCAACATTTTTCCTTCTAACAAGAATTATTGTACCACTAGTTGTAAGAATAAAACCAAAAACAATAATGAGTAAATAATTAGATATACCATTTCTCTTAACCGGTTCATCCGGTACAATAACCTCATCAGTATTAAGTTTACTAACAGCCTTTTTAAACTCATCATAAGTCATATTAACATTATTCCATCTATAACATAAATCACTATTTTGATGATTCAAACAAAGCTTGTCTTTATAATACTTATTATAAATTGGCATATTTATAGTCCTACTATTAAGTGAACCAAAAAGGCAAAAATCATAAGTATCACTATAAACATCAAATTTATTTTTAGAACCCGCCTTTAAATTATCTATAACAACTGTATCACTATCTTTACCATAATATTTATTATTACCAAAAGAAACATACAAATCCTTATTTATACCCGTAATTGTAACCTTAAATATAGCCTCATCATTAACAATTCTATAATCAACATTAAAATTAACATTGCTAGCAAGAATTCTTTGATTTGACTTAGTAGAATAACTACAAGCATAAATAGATGGTATAAATAACACAAAAGCAATTATCAAAAAAATCCTTTTCATTCCACTCTCTCCTATTAATTATAGCATACTATTTAAAAGAATAAAACACTTTTTTTACTTTAAATAATATTTATATAAATTTCCTCTAACATCTAATTCCAAATATATATTTGAAGCACGAAGAACATTATAATCAGTCTCAAAATAACAATAATCACTCTTCTTTAGAGTTTCAATTTTCTTTAAACTAACGCTTGATTTCTTATTATCATAATATATTTTACCATAACTACCAATAAAATCACAAGCATTACTCATAACTCTCATAACACTTTTATCATTATTTCCATTTATAGAAGGACTAACATAATAACTACTTGTATAAAAATTATTTGCTGACTTATAAATATAAGGCACTAGGAACTTTTCCTTAAAACTAACCTCATCTATCTTAAAATCAGTATCATCCATAAACGAACTCTTTATAGTTAAAAGATCACCAACACTATAATTACCATAACTATTACTATTCCTTAAATCAATTAAATCAATATTTTTTTGATAATACTTATTAACATCAACATATACAAACTTTATATCAGTAAGATCAACACTTGAAGGAACTGAATAAACAAAATAATAATCTCCGCTTCCCTCTATAACATCATCATTATATGGTTTGCCAAAATCCTCAAAATACTGATTATATTTTTTTAAAGGTGTATAAGAACTCTGATTAATCAAAAGCATCATATTAGAAGTATTAAAAGTATTCCTTGAACTACCTCTTAATCTTACATTAGCTTTCATAATAATAAAATTAGATCCATCAATCATATTTCTCTTCATATCTTTATTATCAACAAAAACCTTATCAAGTGTAACAACATATTTATTCGCACTTATAACATTACTACTAATATTAACATAAGGACTATTCTTATAATAAGCATAAGTTGAACCAATAGTAATTATTAAAGCTAAACAAACAATACCAAGACAAACTAGTTTATTTTCTAAATAAAAATATTTTAAATTTCTAATAAACTTATTAAATTTTGTTTTAAAAACATTAAAATCAAAATCTAAATTAAGTTCAACTTCTTCTCTATCTTCACTTGTTGCATTTATCTTAGCATAATCACTAGCAAAATCAAACCTTTTAATATCAAAACCCGTTGCTCTTGTAAACAATAAAGCTATCATTATAGCCTCTAAAAATATACTAGCAAAAAGTATATCGTGAACTGCCTTTACAACTCTTATATCAACCAAATAATTAGTTAAATTATTAACAATATTATTAGAAATAACAAATAAAACTGTAACAAATACATAAGATATAATTTCTATAACATATAATTTTATATCTTTTTTCTTATATATTAATACACCCATAAGAATAGAAAGTCCAATAATCAAAAGAATGCCCCATATAACATTTACTTTAACCGAATCAGCTATATATGAACTAACCAACATTGGTGTAGAACTAACATAATTATCAAAAAACTCAAATAAACTTATATTTGCAACAATAAGTCTAAAAGCAAGTAAAACAAAAATAATATGAAATAATCTAAAATGTTTAATAAAAAATGCATATGGTTTTCTAACAATCACAAATAATCACCTATTTTCTAAAATTATTATACAACAAAAAAAAAGAAAAATAAAGATATTTTTCTAAATAGCCGGTATACCTACAAAATTTTTTTGATTCTTTTGAAAATATAATAAACAAACCGCACCCACTATTATTAAAATGCTCCCAAATAACTTTACACTATATAATACTTTATAATCATTCGAAACACTTTTATAAGAATTATAATTTCGTACAACAAAATACAAATATATTAAAACAGTAATACTTAAAGTAAAATCAAAAATATTATTCGCGCCCCTCTTATAATTTACATTTCTATATTTTAAATATTCTCTTTCATAATAATCACCAACAAGATTAAGAATACTAAGACAAATAAAAACAATAATTAAAAAATCTTCAAAATAAAGCCTTCTTATTTTTTTATCAACACTATTCATAATAAATTATATTATTCTAATTGAAAAATAAGTATAATTAAAGTATAATTATATTAAATAAAGGAGAACACTATGAAAATATTAATAATATCTTGTTCAACCGGTGGCGGTCATAATGCATGCGCTAAATACATATTAGAAGAATTAAAAAATAATAACATAGAAGTTGAATTCAAAGATTTCTATGATATTGTAAATAAAAAAGCCAAAAAATTATCAGAAAAATTATATCTATCAACTCTAAATGGTAACGGAAAAATATTTAAGGTCGTTTATAAATTAGGTGAATTATATAGTAAAACCAAACTAAAAAGTCCCGTATATTCAGTAAATAAATTGCACAAGAAAAAATTATACAATTACATAATTCAAAATAAAATTGATTTAGTAATTACAACTCACATCTTCCCTGCCCTTACACTAACAGCAATTAAAAAAGTACCATTTCTTTTAGTTGCAACCGATTATACGGCTTGTCCATTTATGGAAGAAGCAAATCCTAATTATTATGTAATTCAAAATGGAATAGAAAAAGATTTCATAAATAAAGGAATAGATGAAAAAAAACTTCTTAAAACTGGAATACCTGTATCAAGTAACTTTATTAAAAATGCCAAAAACATCAGATATAATCTAAATATAGATAAAGAAAAAACCATCCTTATAATGTTAGGAAGTATGGGATTTGGTAATATAAACAAAATTGTTAATAACTTATTAGAAATTGATAATACCAAAATAATAATTGTAACAGGTTCAAACAAAGAACTATATAATAAACTAAAAAAAATAAAAAATAAAAAATTAATAACATTAGGCTATGTTCATAACATGAATGATTTAATTTATTCATCAGATATAGTTGTATCAAAACCAGGAGGATTATCATCTACTGAAATTGCTTCTATTAATAAACCATTAATTCACGCATTCGCGATACCAGGAATTGAAACAATTAATACAAACTTCTTTTATAATCATAAAATGAGTATAAAATGCGATAATGAAAATGAAATAATTCAAAATATTATAAAATTATTAAATGATGACAAATTGCAAAAAGAAATGATAAAAAGTCAAAGCAAAATTATTAATAAGAACTCGGCAAGCGATTTAGTAAAATTTATAAAGAGTAATTTTGACAAATAAAACTAAAGAGATTATGATATGTGAAGAAAGGAAAATAAAATGGAAAACTCAAATATACTATCATTATTACTAAAACTATCAACACCATATATAATAATTTCAACCATTTTAGGAATAATCACCTTAATCGGAACATTTAAAATGTTCAAAAAAGCAGATTATCCAGGATGGTGGAGTCTAATACCAATACTTAATTTAGGAGTTATATTTAAAATTGGTAACTTACCCGGATGGTGGGCAATTTTATTACTATTTATTCAAGTAGAAAATTTCATATCATACATAGTTGCAATAATTTTGTTATTAATGTTACTAGTAGCATACTCAAATATTTCAAAAAGTTTTAATAAAAACAAACTATTCGCACTTGGCCTACTATTCTTTCCAACAATTTTTATATGTATACTAGGATATGATGATTCAAAATATAAAAAGTTATAATAAAAATGAGACAAAATCTCATTTTTATATCATATTTCCACCCATAAATACCACAAAACGGTATTTCTCGGAGAAAATCAAGGATTTTATTAAAAAAAATAGGATTTAATTCCTATTTTTGTTTTAGATATTTTTTAATATCTTTCAAACTAAACTTATTACCATAATTAAGAATAGCATTTGAATAAACCCTAATAGATGCATAACCAACAAGTATACAAGTTAGAATCAAAATAACAACCGATAAAATAAACTCCGGCACACTAACAACATTAAGTAAAACCCTTGAAGGCATACTAAATGGTGATGAAAACGGAAATAAAGCTGAAACCGTACTAAATGAACTAACAGGATTCATCATAGAAAAATATGCCAAATAAAATGAAAATACCGAAATCATTGAAACAGGTGAATTAGCATTTTGAATATCTTCTGGCTTCTGAACAAGTGAACCCGTCAAAGCGAAAATCAAAGCATACAAAGCATAACCAAGTATAAAATAAATAATAACCGTTACCCATACCAAAGGTGTAATCGAACTAAAATTAATAAAGCCCTCTAATAAACGCTTAGGCAAGAAAGCCTTACCACAAACAACTAACGCAATCAATAAATAAAGCAGTTGTAACAAACCAACAATACCAACACCTAAAGTTTTACCCAAAACTATATATTTTGGACTCGTAGAAGTAGTAAGTGACTCAATAATCTTAGAAGTCTTTTCCGTTGTAACAGAAGCAGAAACTTGACTCGCACAAAAGAATACCGCATAGAATAAAACTATTGAAAACATCATCATTGCAAATATACTATTACCACTTGTATTTTCTTTAATATAAACCATATTAAGTTCTGTATTAAAATGTAAACTATTAAGTTCTTCAGTACTTAAATTCAAATTAGCTAACCTAATACCATAATATAAATCAGTAATCATTTTCATCAAATCATCAGGCGGAACACTCATTAAAGTAGCCTCTTCTTGATAATCATTAAAAATCAAATTTTGTTCATTAACATCTAAAACAATTACCTCTTCATAATCACCATTTTCTAAAAAATCTTTAATCCTTTCTTTATCATGATTTTCATTAGAAATAGTTATATCATAACTACTATTCTCACTAACTAAATAATCTAAAGAACCCTTAAAAACATTTTTAGAATCAACAATCAATACCTTTTTTCCTTCATTAGAACCATTAAACTTTTCCATAATTCTAGGAACATTAGTACCAATTAAAATAATAATCAAAAATATAATATTAGAAATAATAAAAGACTTTTTCTTAACCATTTCCTTTAAAGTAAAACTAGCAACAGTAAATAAATCCTTCACCCTATTCACCTACTTTCTCAATAAATATCTCATGAAGAGAAGGCTTAACAATCTCATACTTAGAAACATTTATATTATTATCGCATAACTCTTTTAATAAATCCTTATTACTATTTTCAATAATATATACTCCATCATTACTTGATAAAATATTAAGTTTTAATTTTTTTATAATCGAATCAATATTATCATCAGTTTCAACCAAAACCTTAGAAGAATTATAAGAACTTTTAATATCTTTTAAATTACCCTTTAAAACAGTCTTACCCCTATTTAAAATAATCAAATCCGTACAAAACTCTTCAACTGAATTCATCTGATGAGAAGACATAATTATGTATTTTCCCTCACTGATTAATTCTTTCATAACATTACTCAAAATCTCAGTATTGACAGGATCTAATCCACTAAAAGGTTCATCTAAAACAATTAAATCAGGATTATGTAAAACAGCCGTAATAAACTGAATCTTTTGTTGATTACCCTTCGATAACTTTTCAGCTGTATAATTTATATATTCACTTACCTTTAATTTATCAAGCCAATATCTAATAGCCTTATCACCATCAACTTTGCTCATTCCCTTTAAATTAGCGAAGTACATTAATTGATCATAGATTTTACTCTTCGGATATAATCCTCTTTCTTCTGGCAAATAACCAAAATTAACATTTTTTCTTGTAACACTCTTACCATTAAAACTAATCTCACCAGAATCTTTTTTAATAATTCCTAAAATCATTCTTATACTAGTTGTCTTACCAGCACCATTTGTACCAAGTAAACCAAAAACACCAGGTTTATTAAGTTCAAATGACAAATTATCAACAACCTTTTTTGATCCAAATGATTTATTAACATTTTTAACAAGTAAACTCATACCCTTTTTCCTTTCCTTTTCTTTATAGACTTATAAAGTTCAACAATAATTATAATACTAAGTGAAATTAAAAACAAGATAATCATATCCCCAAATGGAACAGAAGTTGTATCTAAAAATTTACTCAAAATAGGAACTTCGGCAACGATAATTTGTAAACTAGTAGCAAGAATAATACTAAATATAACAAAAGGATTCTTTTTAAAACCAACTTTATATATATGTTTAGATTCACTACGACAATTTAAAGTATGCATATTTTGCATAAATACCATTAACATCATAATATAACCACGAGCTGTATAAACATCAAATGAAAGCTTCTTAAGTAAAACAATCCATACAAGAAATACAATTAACCCCATACTCAAACCAGATATTAAAACTTCAAGAAATAAATCTCTATTAAATATGGATTCGTTTGTATTTTTAGGCTTTTCAAGCATAACATCATCATCTGTTTTTTCAAATGATAAAGCAAGATCTTGAAGTCCATCAGTAGTTATATTAAGCCATAATAACTGAATCGCGACTAAAGGCATTGGAAAATTAAACATAACTGATAAAAGGAAAAATAATACTTCCGCAAGACCACAAGAAAGAAGCAAATAACTAACCTTTCTTATATTACTATAAGTTCCCCTTCCTTCTTTAATACCGCTAACAATTGATTTAAAATTATCATCAATTACAATCATTGAAGCCGTTTCTCTAGCAGCACTCGTGCCACTTCCCATAGCAACTCCAATATTAGCAGCCTTTAAAGCCGGTGTATCATTAACACCATCACCAGTAACAGCAACAAATTCACCACTTCTTTTATAAGATTCTACAATCTCTAATTTTTGAATAGGCGCTATTCGTGTAAAAACTTTTTTACTTTGAACAAATTTATCAAAAACATCTAATCCTTTTTCAAAATAACTATCAAGTTCAATTCCTGTTGTAACCTCATCAAATGAAGAAATCAAATTCAATTCTTTAGCAATATTATAAGCCGTCAAAGCTTGATCACCCGTAATCATAACTACTTTAACTGAAGCCTTTTGACAAGAAATAATCGCATCCTTAACTTCTTCCCTTATTGGATCAATAAAACCTACCATTCCCTCAAAACATAAAGAAGGTATATCTTTATCATTATATTCATCTTTCTTATCAAAATCTTTCATTTTACAACTAGCAAGTGCAATCGTACGATAACCAGATCCCGCAAGCAAATCATTTTGACTCCTTAAAATATCATCATCAATTCTCTTTACCTTATCTTCAACTCTCATATCCTTACAAAAAGACAAAACCTTTTCCAAAGAACCCTTAACAGTACAATACATATCATCATCAACTTTATAAAAAACTGCCGAATATCTCTTTTCTGATTCATATGGTATTTTTCCAAGTATCTCAACTCCCATATTATCAATTCCTGCCTTTTTCCCTAAAACAAGAAAAGCAATATCGATCGAATCACCATACATATCATTTTCATTTTCAAACTTTCCTTCATTATTTATAGAACCCAAAAAAGCAATATTCTTAGCGCGCTCTATATCACTAGAAGTCGCACTTATCATTCCATCAACATTATAACCAACACCTGTTATATCAAAACCATCACCATTAGGTAAAATTATTTTTTTAGCAGTCTGTTCGTTTACTGTTAAAGTACCAGTTTTATCACTAGCAATCAAAGTACAACTACCAAGACTTTCAGCTGAAGTTAACTTTTTAACAACAACATTCTTCTTAAACATTCTTTTACTAGAAATAGTTAAAGCAAGTGTTAAAGCAAGAGGAAGCCCTTCTGGCATAGCAGAAACAGATAAAGCAATAACCGCCAAAAATATATCTTTAAAAGGCAGACCCTTACTAAATAAAACAATCGTAATAATTAAACCAACAAATATAATCATTAAACATATTTGTTTTGAAAATTTTTCCATTCTAATTGTTAATGGTGACTTTTCTTCTTTCGTATTCGTTACCTTATGCGCTATCTTACCAACTTCCGTAGATGAACCAATACTAGTTACAACACACCTTGCTCTCCCAGTTAAAACAGTCGTACCTGCAAATACCATATTTTTAATATCACCCAAAGTCAAAGTATCATCCAAAATACAATCCATCTTAGCAACATTCGCACTTTCACCTGTTAAAGTAGATTCATCAACCTGTAAATTTGTGCTTTCAAGTATTCTAGCATCACAAGAAATCTTATCACCAGATTCAAGCAAAATAACATCACCGATTGTCAGATCAAGTGATAAAATCTCAATTAACTTACCATCTCTTATTACTTTGTTATTAACTCTTATAAGTTTAGATAAACTATCTGCTGTTTTAGAAGCACTCCATTCTTGAGTAGCGCCAATTATCAAATCAACAACCATAATAAACATAATCGCATATGCATCAAATCTTTCATTAATTATAAAAGAAAAAACAATTGTAATTACCAAAATTATAACAATTGGATCAAGTAATCCCTTAATTAATAGCTTAAAAAAACTATCTCTTTTTTTCTTCGGTAATTCATTTTTTCCATATTTTTTAATTCTTTCCTTAGCTTCGTTTGAACTAAGTCCATCATATCTAGAATTTAAATCATTTAACACAAAACTCTTATCAAAAGCATACCATTTTTTTTCCATTTACATCATACCTTTCTAATTAATTATACAATATTTTATAACTAAAATAAAGAGTTATAATAATTATAACTCATAATTGTTTAATGTGTTCTAGTAACCTTAAGAATAATCTAAGATTCTTATAATCAAGACCTTTAGTTCTCAATTTTCTAAGCCTAATTCTCTTCTTATTAATACTATCATCACCAAATATAATTTTATCAATTTCATCTTTTAAAGATGTATCAATATTTAAATCATTCAAAATAGCTTCAATATCTTCATCAATTATTTTAACAGCATCAATTTCAATATCTTTACCCTTACAATTTATTGTAAGCTGCGAAACTGTTCTTATATTAGATACTTCTACTATAAAATTAGGTCCAACTGAATACGTTTTTGCTAGAATCTTCATATCTTGTTCATAAACTATTACTTCATCAGCATTTCTAACATTCCTAAAAACAATACGATAATCTCTACGGTCAGGAATAATATTACTCTTACCAGCAATCGGTCTAATTATAACTGTATAATTGTTTGGAAAATAATTATATTCTATTTCTGTTTTTATAAAATAGCCTTGTTTATAAAGAGAACTAACACCATCATCTTCATATAATTCATAAGTGTTTGATTTACCTGGAAATATCTGAATTTCCAAAGTACTAGGACTATTTGTATCATTTATATTTTCATTATAACCAAAAGGAATAATTGCGCCAGCTTTAACAAATACTGGATAATCTTTTAATTTATAAAAGGAAATATATTTATGATTCCCCGGATATTTTTTTCCAGTTGAAAAATCATACCAAATACCATCAGGAATATAAAACTTATGAACCGTTCTTTTCATAACTTCATCCATTTTATTAAGTATAGGTGCGATTAATAATGATTCTCCTAAAAAATATTCATTTTTATAAATATCATCATCATAAAATGCTGGATTACTATAATAAATTGGTTCAATCAAAAGTTTACCCTTTGTTGAATAATCATAAGCTTCATTATATAAATACAAAATCATTTTTTGTCTTAAATTCAAATAATATTTTGTAATTTCATAAGTTTCAGTATCCCATCTCCAAGGTTCTCTTTTATAGTATTTACTATTTCCTGAACCAAATTTAAAAATCGGTGAAAACGTACCTAACTGAACACTCCTTGTATATAAATCTGATGATTCAAATCCTCCTTCAAATCCACCAACATCATATGTATAGAAATTAAGGCCCATATTTGACATCAACACGTTGTAACGCGCTACATCATTTAATGTTTTAAAATCAACATTTGTTTTACCTGTATAAACAATACCATATCTATGATCTACTAAACCTGTTTTCTTACCAATTACAATAGGTCTCTTTTGATAATTTCTTTCCATATCAATATAATTAGCATTTCTAATTAACCAGTAATTATTATTTATTTCTTTAGTATCATTATAGTAAAAATCAATTCCGATATTATCAAGTGGATGAATTAAAATTTTCAAATATACATCTATATCTTTAGGATTAATTGCATTAAAAGGAATTATTCCTTTTTCATCTTTATTTAAATAATTAACTAAACTATTATAACTTGCTTCAAAAGGATAAAATCCTAAACTTGGATCTAAAGTAAGACCAATTCTAATACCAGATGAATGTAAATAATTTGTTAAGTTGATTGGATCATCTATTAGTTTACCATTAAAAGTAAAACCTGATTCAATAAAGTTTTTATTATATACATTAACATGCCAATAATGATCTAATATAATTGCTGATAAAGGAATATTATTTTCTTTAAATAATGTAACCAATTCTTTTAATTCTAAAGTACTATATTCCTTATCTTTACTCCACCATATTCCAAAAGCATATCTTGGCATCATTGTTGGATAGCCTGTTAAATTAAAATAATCTTTTAAACACTTATTAAAATCATTTCCATAAAGAAATATATATTTATCAATATACTCTCCCTCTCTTTTACGATACTCACCGTTTTCAAGCAATTCATAAGTATAATCATCAATACTTACAAACCCATCTAATGAATATAATCCTTTCATATATTTAGAATTAATATTACTTCCCGGAACTTCATATCTTCTAGCTTCTGGATGATCAAACCGCCACTCTTTTCCATTTACAACAATTTTAATATTATTTTTATAAGGCATATTCTTTGTATAATATAATGTAAAATCAGTAGTTTTTATTTCTAAATACTTATCATCTTCTTTGACATCTAATTTAATTAAATCAAACTTTCTATTTCTAACCAATTGTGTTGGACTATCTAGAAAGGCTCCAAACTCATTATATTCAATTCTAACTAAACTATTTGAAAGAATACTAATTCTATATTTATCACCTTTAAATATAAGATTACTACTTACATTTTCATTTTTCACCTTAAAGTGTTCTCCCAAATTATACATTCTTATCACCCTTATCTTTTATCTATATCAATTATAGCATATTTAATATAATCATTCTACATTTTTTCTTAAATTTTGTACAACATAATCTGGAGGGTATCATTTATAAGTATTCGCATACTTACCCCTTCAAATATTTTTCAACAAATTCTTTTATATCATTTGGTATATCTATATTTTGATTTTTATGATATTTCAAAAAGTAATATTCTCCCATATCAGCCATAAACTCTTGTTTATTAGAATATGAATAATCCCTCATTGGTCTATTACTCATACTTACATATTTATTATATAAATTACTAACAATGCTTGTACTTGAAAGCTCAATTTTATTTTGATTAAAATATGTCTTTTTATCATAAGTATGGACAAGTTCGTGAACAATAACTTCACTAGGATAATCGTAATTCGTGTAAGTTTCACAGTTGATATCAACAAATGTTATTGCATAATCATTTGTTTCAAGTATAATATTCTTTCCAACTGTATCATTTCCGTGAAATTTTACATAATCTTTATTTGTTAAAAAAGTTATTTTTACATTTGTAAATAATTTAGGAAAATAATTATAAGCTTCTCTCGCGTCTCTAATGTTATTAGAATAAGAACATCCTTTTTGTACTTCTATAGTAGTTTTACCTATAGTAATACTATCATAAACATCAAGTTCTCTATAATATGAACCTTTATGTACATAAAAATTAGTATCTTTTTCTATATAACATTTATCCCCAGCTAAACATTTAGTCTCACTATTAATAGAAGTACTATATTCATATATAGTTGTTCCTTTTACATTAATAATTGGCGCTTCTATATAACATCCGCCATTATTTAAAGTACAAGCTTTGGTAGTATAAATATTACCATTTACAATAAAGTTAGCACTTATTTTTTTTAGTCTTACAGGATACAAATCTATTTTTTTAGAAAAACTATAAGATTTTCCTCCGTAATAAAAAATATAATCAGAATTTTTAACAATACTCCATCCATTTATTCCTTCTACATTCGGAATATAAACTGAACATATACTTTGATTATTATATATATTACAAGTTTTACTTCCAACACTTTCGAGATTAACAACAATTTCTTTTTTAGTAATTGCATAAAGTATCATATTATTATTAACATTTATAGTTTGTCCACTTTTATATAGCGGTGTTTTATCGGTTGCTTTTAAACTATACCCTATTATTTCATAACCGTTTCTTGTTATTATTGGTAATTTAACACTACAATTATCGCCTTTACAAGTTAATTTATTACTTTGAACACTCGCACCATTTCCATTTATAGTTATAGTATGTTCAACTTTATTTTCATAAACAGGATATATTGTTATATCTTCCGCTAATTTAATTATGCTTCCTTTATTATAATTTATATTTCCATTATTATTTAGACTATACCCTATAACATTATCATAATAAGGTAATTTTACTTTACAAGATGATTCATCATTGTATATATAACAAGATATTTCTTCTTCACCAGCTAAAAGCGTTAGTTTTTTTCTTGTAATTGCATATAGTTCTATATTATTATCAATTTCTATACTTTCATTAACTAAATATTCTGGATTAAGTAAATCATTCTTACTCCATCCAACAAGTTCATAATTAGTTCTATTAATTAAAGGTAATTTTACTTTACATTTATTAGAATATGTAAAGCAACTTAATGTTTGATTTACATCAAATCCTTTTCCTTTTAATGTAACATAATATATAGTTTTCTTATTATTAACAATTTCATCTTTTTTTAATGAGAAAAGCAATATAATACCAATAGCAATAAAAAAAGCAATTATAAAAAAATACTTTTTCTTATTCATAACTTACTCCTACTCTATATAAATTATACAATATTATAATTGTAAAGTAAATGAAAAATATAGGAATTAATCCTATATTTGATTTCCTTTTACTACATTACTATTTGCTGATTTAGTTGCAATCATATTATCAACTAAAGTACTTGCACCAGCAATATAATTAACTACTATTTGGGCATTAGGATCTGTTGCAGCATAATTAAACATATATCCATAATCCGTTACGTTTGCATTCAGTATGTTTATTTGTGTTTGAAGTTTTTTACAATTAAAAAACATATAAGACATATTTGTTACTTTTGATGTATTAAAACTACTTAAATTTAAACTTGTTAAGGAATAACAATTCGAAAACATATAAGACATAACTGTTACTTTTGATGTATTAAAATTACTTAAGTCTAAACTTGTTAAAGATGAACAATTAGCGAACATTTGCTCCATATCTGTTACTTTTGATGTATTAAACATACTTAAATCTAAAGTTGTAAGATTTGAACAATCTGTAAACATATACCCCATATCTCCTACATTTGATGTATTAAAACTAGAAATATCAAGATTTACTAAATTTCTACAAGTAGAAAACATACTATTCATATTAGTAACTTTTGATGTATTAAATCCACTTAAATTTAAACTTTCCAACGATGAACACAATTTAAACATAGCAGTCATACTAGTCATATTTGATGTATTAAAATTACTTAAATCAAGAGTAACCAACGAAGCACATCCATTAAACATATTACTTGTACTTGTAGCTTTTGATGTATCAAAACTACTCAAATCAAGAGTTGTTAAAGCAGAACACCTTGTAAACATAAACCATATATTTACTAAATTAGTCGTATTAAAGTTATTAATATATAAATTTTGAAGTAGCGAACAATTTTCAAACATTCCACCCATAGTAGATACATTAACAGTATTAAAACTATTTAAATCTAAAGATACTAAAGAACTATTCTTAGTAAACATATAACTCATATTAGTAACATTAGATGTATTAAAATTACCATTAAAATCAATAGTCTTTAAACTAGCAAAATCACCAAACATATTACTACAATTAATAGGTGCAAATATAGGAGCATCACTTGCAATATATAAATTATATAAAACATTATTTGAAGCATCCTTAGATCCACTATCTTTTAAATAAGCATAAACTTGTCTTTTACTATCAGTACTACTTATATCAAAACACAAATTAGCATTATCACAAGTACTAGGTAAATTATTTATATTTTTCTCAAAACTAATAGTTTTAATATAAGGCCTATAAGTATCACTCCAAAATTCTGTTTTAGCACTATAACCATTCTTCATAACAGAATTAACACTAACTTGAACAGCATTTATCATAACACTAGCACTCAAATTTTCAGTATTATTAGAATTAATAAACTCATTATCCTTTGTATCATCAATATAAGGATTCCAGTACCAATATATAGTTAAAGTCTCACTAGCAGTTTTCAAATAAGAATAATAAGTATGTAATTCACTCTTATAATCACTAGAAGTATAAAACTTTAAGTTTTCCGGTAAACTAGTTCTTTCAATTCTAAGACTAGCATACATATCAACAGATGATCCAGTAGCATCCATAACTAAATCAAAAGAACCCTTATCACCAGGTACAATCGCACCATCCTTTAAAGTAATTATTTTTGACTGATTAACCTCAGTAAAACCACTAACATTAAAAACAGCCTTACCAGAATTACCAGTTATTGTGCCATTAACGACTTTACGATAATACGCAACAGAACCTATTACACAATATAGAACAAGTAAAACTATAAAAATAATCAAACCTTTTTTATTCATAAAATCATCCCTATTCTATATAGATTTTACCATAAAAATATTAAACAATCAACTATAAATTTTAAAACTAACAATCCTACTATTCTTTACCTTGCGCCACGTATCAAAATAATACATATAGTTACCAGGAATTATAAAACTACCAGAATCAATCCTATCAATAAGTATATCTTTTATCAAAATATCAACAAGAAAAACGCAATTATTTCTAGTTGAATAATACTTTTTTAAATTACCACGACTAAACTTATATAATTTAGCATTCATTCTACTTTCCAATTTATGAGCATAAGTATAATCATATGGACTAGACCAAGGAACTGTATCCTTTTTCAAATTCTTAATACGAGATCTTATAATACTCTTTTCTTTATCAGTTAAATAAAAACCATATTCAAAAATAACTTTTTTATCAACATCTCTAACAAAATCATAATACTTTAACCTATTAGTTAAACTATACATAACTCCATCACCAAATATTTTAAAGAAAGATAAACTATCTTTATCATATTGACCAAATGCTAAAACCTCATCCTCAAAACAAATATCAATATGACCAGGCCTACTATATATTTTAGGCCCAACATGTATCGAAATATAAATATCAGGCTTCCTTGCTTCAAAAGTACCCTTTACATCTTTACCCATTTCCTTAAGTATTTTAACCCTTTTATAAGCAAAATAAGGAATAAATAAAGCAATCAAAACCGGAACACTAGGTCTTATTCCTTTTAATCTATAAGATGAAACACTCATAATAAAATCTCTAAAATAAGAAAAACCAAACTCTAAAGCATATATACCAAGTAAATATGAAACAAAAGTATTTCTTGAAATAACAAATATGCAAATAAGTAAAGAAATAAGTGAACTAACAATATAATATATACTCTTTAAAACACTATCTTTTCTAACTAATATAAAACAAACAAATCTATTTATCGTATCTAAACTAAAAAAGAAAATAAACGCTATTTGAAAAAATAATACAAAACTTGATTTCAATTTATAAACAAAATAACTGATTAATATAATAAATATACCCAAAAATAAATTAGAAAAGAACTTTTTACTATTTTTCAAATTAAGCCAAAAAAACATATTTGAAACAATCCTTAAAAGAATTACACATAAAACACCAATAAATAACAATGTTGTTGCTTCATAAGGAAATATAAAAGTCATAATTCCAACAAAAATAGACAAAAAAGAAGTAAATAATAATCTTAATGAGTCCATTATTCCACCTCTTTATTCACATTTTTATTTAAATAACTATTAATTAATGTATAGAAAACTACAAATACTATACCAACGCTAAGTACCATTAAAGAAGTAATAAAGAATTGATAAGCTAAATTTTTAATGACAGATATAACAAACATATCTACATTAATTAACTTAGTTAAATAGCCAAACACCATATATGGGATCATAAATAAAGTACCAGAAACTATTAATGATATACCAATATATTTAAATGGTTTATATAAACTATATGTAAATACAAATATTATAAACATAAGTATAATAATCGCTCCTATAAAATAAAATACCGATATACTAGAATAAATACCCGTTATTTCTTTTAAAAAACTATCACTCATAATTTCCTCTTTATCAGGTAATGATTCCTCTATTTCTTCCATCTCTTTCATTAATTCTTTTTTAATTTCTTCTTTTTGCAAAGTATTAAGTTTTGTATTTTTAGACATTGCTAAATCTAATAAATTATTAAGCGTATTATTATCAAATGTCGGAAAATCCTTATCTAATATATAATAATCAATAGCTTTCGCAAAATAATCATCCATTAAATTAGTAAATTCTTGACTAGATATAACAGCTTTAGCATCTTCTCTTGATATATCAAACTCTTCAAAAATACCAATTATTTCATATTCAAGGCTAACACCATCTACTTCCATCTTAAGAACATTAGAAGTATTTAAAACTTTTTTTAAATTATTAGTACTTATAAACCTACTAACACTAATATAAAATATCATTAAAAGTGAAACAATACATGCAAAAATACTTAATATAACTGCAAAAAACTTACCTAATCCTTTTAAAAACTTCATTTATTCCTCCTATAACCTTCCTTTTTACTTCTTTTTTCACTTACTTTAATTTGTTTATCAATTACCTTTTCATTTAACATAATATATATACTTAAATATGAAACAATAATTCCAAGTACTAAAAGAAAATAGTTACATTCATTTCTATTTAATGAAAAGCTTGGATTCTTTTTACTATACTTAATATCAATAGTATTATGTTTCATTTTATCAGGTATTTTAACTAAATTACTATAATGATTATCATCAACAACATAATGAACCAAATAATTATTATCGTATATACCTATAACATTACCATTAACTACATTAGAGTTTTTATCAAATCTCATATAATTAACTAAATTATACATTTGATATGTAAATAAATAAGCCCCAAATAAGAAAAGTAAAATCAAAAATGGTCTAAATACTCTAATAGTACCATAATTAATATTTCTAATTTTATAAAGTTTTCTAAATACTATACCAAGTGATAATAATAAACACCCAAATACTATTCCAAATAAAACATATTCAAAATTATATTCTCCTTTAATATAGAAACAATTTCTTCTTTCATTTTTCGCGCAATACATTTTAAGAATTTTCCCATTATAATCATTAGGATTCAAAGCTTTTCCATCCGCATATGATAAAAAAGTAACTTCTGTTTCGCCGGAACTATCAATATAATACCCATTATTATCTTTAAAAGATACATACTTAACAACATATTTACTATTTCTTACCATTAAATTATAAAAAGCATACATTGAAGAAGAAATTAAAATCAAACTAAATATAATTAATATTCCTGAAAAAATATAATTACCTTTCTTTCCAAAGAAAGAATTAAAGGTTTTTATAAACTTTGTATACATCTAATATCACCTATAATAATTATAAAGCAAAATAAACAAAAAAGATAGTATTTTATTTAAATTACTATCCAAAAATCTCACTATGACTACCAGTTATAACTAATAATATAATTTCATCACCAGAATACTTATAAATAAGAACCCAATCTGGTTCAATATGTAAATCACGACAATTTTTTAACTTTTTATTATCGTATAGTGGATGATCATTATATTTAGGATCCAGTAGTTCTCCATTTGCTAATTTATCAACAACATTTATTAACTTGAATCTATCTTTCTCCTACTTTAAAAGTTTTTTTAAATTTTTCCTAAATCAGTTTGAATAAACAACACTATATGTCTTCCCTATTTAACAATTCCTTCTTTAAATCATCCCAATTATTATTTTTCTTATACTCATCAATATGTTTTTCTATATAATCTAGTTCTTTTAAAGCATCTTTCATATTTGTTGTCATCTTTGGTTCCTTTACATCAAAAGGAATACCGCCTTGCATAATTACCTGTTTTATAGTCATATTTATTAAACCACTCATTGAAACACCAAGTCTTTGTAGTATTTCAGTTTTTTAAGTTCTAAAATTATTTGTTTTAAAATAACAGATTTTCCACATCGTCTAATTCCCATATATCATAAAAAGGTCTAATTTTAGATAAATATTTCTCTTTTATAATCACCATCAATTTCAATTATAAAACATTTTATCAAAATTGTAAGTTTTGTATTATAGACTATACAAAATTGACATTTTTTTTAGTTTCATATAATAAAAGACACTATTTAAAGTGTCTTATTTTTTCAATCCCTTACATCCCTTTATACCAGCACCAGAAAGTATGTTAGAACTAAATGAATGTACCTTGCTTTCCTTATTCTTGTAATCCTTAATAGCAATATTAATCATATCATCTAATAATTCAGGATATTTTTTACCAGCAGCATCCCAAAGGTAAAATGATAAAGAACCAGGACAAGTATTAGGCTCATTAACATAAATATTTTTACTCTTCTTATCAATCATAAAATCAATTCGAGCAACACCAGACAAATTAAGAGCCTTAAACGTTTCTTTAGCATATTCCTTAATTTTTTCAGTTACCTTTTCATCTAAATCAGCAGGAATCCTACGACTAGCAGAAGCCATTCCCTTAGAACCTTTAGTCTTAGAAGAACCCAAATACTTATCACTATAACTAAGTATCTCATCTTCTCCCATAACCTCTTCTAAAGGACTAACCTCACAATATTCATAATCACCAAGAACACTAGCATTAACCTCAGTAATACTCTCTAATTTCCTTTCAACAGCAACTTTCTTCTCATAAACAAAAGCATCTCTTAAAGCACTTTCAAGTTCATTTTCTGTATGTGCGATTGTAATACCAATACTAGATCCTAAATTAGCAGGTTTAATAATTACAGGATAACCAATTTTTTTAACATTCTTTAAAACATTATCAAAATCATTCATCTCATAATCATAAATACAAGTATAAGGTACAACTGGAAGATCGTGCATCTTCATAACCTCTTTCATAACAACCTTGTCTTGACCTAATGCAGAACCTAAAACATTACTACCAACATATGGAACACCAATAGTTTCCAAAAATCCCTGTAAAGTTCCATCTTCTACACCACTACCATGAACAACTGGTAATACTAAATCTACAGTATCAACAATTCTTCTTAAACCCTTTGTATTTTGTAAAACAAATTCATTATTTTTTTTATACATAATAACTTGCTTAGCATACCTTTTAAGTAAATCCATATCTTTATATAATTCAATATCCATTAATTGTTTACCAGTATACCAAACTCTATCTTTTCCCATATAAATAGGAATAACATCATACTTTTCAGTATCTAAATTGTGCATAGCTTGAACAGCCGATATAATACTAACTTCGTGTTCAACAGAAGTACCACCAAACATAACACCAATCTTTAACATAACTCATCCTCCTATAAAGTTTCTAACAATTTTATTAACTTGATTAATATTTTCCAAATAAGCATAATGTGTACCAGGTAATATAATCGTACCTGCATCACTTATTAACTTTTCAATCTCATAAGCATTACTCTTATCAACAGTAGTATCATTTTCACCCCAAATAATAAGAGTTGGACACTTTATTTTCTTAATATCTTCGCTTATATCATTATTTACGTGTTTTACAAGTATATCTCTCATTACTCCACTAGCATTTCTATAATCAACAGATCCCATATGTTTCTTTGCAAACTCAACCATTCCCTTTAAAAAAGAAACTTTCTTAACCTTCTTTAAAAACTTAATTTTTAAAGAATCTTTTAATACATCTCCTTTATAAGGACTACCAAATAAAATAAGTTTTTCTGTATCATATTTACTAGCGTAAACAAGACCTATTTTACCACCAAATGAATGCCCAATAATTGAACATTTTTCATACCCAAAATGTAAAACAATCTTATGAACAAAATCAGCATAATCTTCAATCGACCATACAGTTTTTGGTTCATCACTTAAACCAAAACCTGGCAAATCTATTATTAAAACCTTTTTATTTTTAAGACCACCTATAAGCGGTTGCATCATTTCAATATTTTGACCCCATCCGTGAAGTAAAACAACTAAATCTCCATCACCTATAATTTTGTAATTAATATTCAAATCATCAATTCTTAACACACTATCACCTACGCTTAATAATCATAATACCATCACCAATAGGTTTTATTTCATATTCATAATCATCTAATGATTTTACATAATCAATAAATAACAGTATTTTTCTCTTTATACCCCTTACATTTCTTGACAACTTAGAATCATCTTCAAATATAACATTATGAAAATAAATATTATCAACTACAATAGTACCATTTTCATTAAGCAATTTTTCAAATTTTTCAAAAAATTTTATATTTTGGCATTTAGCAGCATCAATAAAGATCAAATCATATAATCCATCAATTGCCACTTCTAAAGCATCACCAAAAATACATTTAATTCTTTTATCTAATTCCATTTTTGAAATATTAGAAACAGCTTCTTTATATCTATTTTCATCTCTTTCAATAGTAATAACATTAATATTATTATCTACTAAAGCCATTTTAATACTAGAATAGCCAACAGCAGTACCAATTTCCAAAATGTTTTTAACATTATTTTCCTTAATATAATGAGTAAGAAAATCAATTCCATCATCCATCATAATAGGAACATTTGCTAAAATAGCTTTCTTTTTTATTTCTTCAAGCACTTACCTCACACCACAATCCTTGATTTCTTAAATTTCTTATTGTACTTTCAAACTCACTATAAGATTTTGCAAAATAAGTCTTACCATTACAATCAGCAACAAAATATAAATAACCTTTATTTTCATATTCAATCGCTCCTATTATACTATCAATTCCTGGATTACTAATCGCTCCAACCGGCAACCCCATTTTACTATTACATCTTGTATTATAAGGACTTGCACAACTTTGAAATTCTTGTAAAGTTAAGCCTTTTCTAATATCATCAAGTTTATAAGCATAATAAGCTGTCATATCACTTCCAAGTGAAATATTGTTTTCGATTCTATTTACAAATACACCAACAACACCCCTGCGATCACTACCAGGTAATGATTCTAATTCTGCAATTGAAGCAAGTATAACTATTTCATTTAAAGTAAACTTACTTTTATCAATTTCTTCTTTATAAGGTTTTATCTTTTCCCCAAACTCACTTAATAATGTTCTAATTATAGTTTCAGTTTTAACATCTCTATTTAAAAACTCATATGTATCAGGAAATAAATATCCTTCTAAAGGATAATATATTTTGGCATCTAAAATACTACTATCTAAAAACCAATATTCATCAATCATTTTACGCGCAAATGTTTTATCTTCTAATAATCTAATAATATCTTCATAACTATTATTAGTATTATTTGCAATTAATCTAGCAATACTTCTAGCATTCAATCCTTCTTTAAATGTAATTCTAATTACATCTGGATTATAATTATTTCCTTTTCTAAGTATTTCAAATATTTCATCTAATCCCATTGTTTTATTAAGGTTATATTCCCCAATTTCCAAATGTGATTCCCTCAAAAATAATTTAACATAAACTTTGTAAATTAGTTCAGATCTAACTAAACCCTTTTCATAAAGAACACTTCCAAGTGTAGAATATGTATCATTTTTTCCAACATTCAAAACAATATTAGTATTATCTTTACTATCAGTTGGTCCTGTCATATACATAAGTACGCACAAAGAAACAATAAGTATAATTAAAACCCCAATTATTACTTTCAACAACTTCTTCATAAAACTACTCAGTACCTTTTCTAACCTCAGTTTGTAATTCTTCTAAAATTGTTTCAATAATTTTCCATTCCTTTTCACTTTCAATAGGATATAAAACACTCTTTTCATCTTTTGGATTATAAATACTAGCATATACTCTAGTATTACCACCTTCATCAGTAGTATTATCTGTATAAACAATATAGTTTTTCTTAGTTTCTTCACTCTCAAATGTAAATAAAACCTCACATTCTACTTCTTTTCCTTCTTCGTTCATTACTTTAAAAATCATTTTTTCTTCATCCATTATTTTTCCTTCTTTCCATAAACGTTTCAAGTATTATTGTTGCTGCAATACTATCAACTTTCATTTTTCTTTTTTTTCGAGACATATCAGCTTCAATCAAATAATTATTTGCTTCAACAGAAGATAACCTTTCATCTTGCAAAAATACTTCCTTATTTAAATAATTACTCAATTTTTCTTTAAAAACAATAGTCTTATTAGCTCTTTCACCCATACTATTATTCATATTAAGAGGAAGTCCAAGTACTATAATATCAACATTTTCATTATCAACAATTTCTTTTACTTTTGGTAACAAACTATCATAATCTTCATTTTCAAATCTAATAGTACCATAACTAGAAGCAATTATACCAGCTCTATCACTTAAAGCAATACCAAGTGTTTTAGTTCCTAAATCTAAACCCATATAGCGCATTTTCTACATTCCTCCATAACATATATTATTTTACCATTAATAAATTAACATTTCAACAATATAAGAAAAAAAATGGAAAAATCCATTTTAGTCACAAGATGTTTGATTAATAAGTTTCTCAACACAACCCCAAATACTTTGATCATTACCTTTACCTGTAGCATTAGCTGCTAAAGTAACTGCAAATTGAACGATAGCAATAACAAAAAACACAAGTCCACCAGCAATAGCTCTTTTGAAAAAAATATTTCTAGCCTTTGCAATATCTTCCGCATTAGCCTTTGTACTAGCTTTCGCAAAATCTATCATTCCCATTATTACAAGTAAAATAGGTGTTGCGATTTTAATAATATTAATAATAAGTGTTATAAGATAACCAATTTCACAATTCTTTTCAATTAATTCGCACATTTTATCAACTCCACATAAATTGTATCATTTTTATTATACTTTTACAAGAAAAAAGAAGAAATTTTATTTTTCTTCTAAATCTAGTTCAAAAGTCCACATTACACCAGAACCACCACAAGCAATTAAATTAGCAACAAATCTAATATCATCATTTTCATTCAAATAAAATGGTATATCATTAATGGTAGGTACATCTTTAATCGATTTCTTAATAAACTCATCTTTAGTAAAAGAATTTTCAACTAAGGAACCATCTTCAAGTCTAGTATATCCACCCTTAAAATTATCAACAGAATAGCATTCATTTGCATAATTTGTTAAGACATTATTTACTTTCCTATAAAAATCATTAATTGACATTTTCTTCAACTTAAGTACATCTGTCAATTCAACTTCTTCTCCTGTAGTTATATCAATATTTTTCCAAAAATCAAACCTACCTTCTGTTGCTTGAACTCTTTTTCTAACAACAACAGATAAAATATTTCCGTTTAAATGCCATTCATATTCACAACTCATATAGTTCTCATCAGGGTTAGCAAAAGTATCACTACTTAAATAATCATTTAAACTTCTAACATATTCCGAATCTAAATTAATAAAAGGAACATAAGCATAATCACCATCATTAGCGTATTTAGGTTTATATTTTGTTCCATCAAAAACATAATCTTTATCAGGGTATATTTTTTCAATTTTCTTAGTTTCTTCCTTGTTATCTTTTTTATTTAATAACTTATATTCCTTTACTGTAACCATCGTTACAATTACTAATAATAAAGATAAAATAACAATAATAATATTTTTCTTCATATAACTCCTCTCTTCCTTATAAAATAATCAACTTTCCGAATTCAAAACATAGTATCATATCTTACTAGAATAGTATAAAACCAAAATAATAAAAAAGCAACAAAAAAAGTCAAAAACGACCTCCTCCGCCTCCTCCACCGAAGGAACCTCCTCCGCCAGATGAGAAACCACCACCAAATCCACCACCAGATGAATCTGATGAATGAGCAGCAGCATAAGCTCTATCAGCCACTCTCTTAACTTCTCCAATTGTACTTCCTACTACATTTGAAACATTTACCATATTATTTATCATATTAAATCTAACAAGATCAGTAGTATCAACATCTTGAAGTTCCTTAACTTTTATCTCCATTGTTTTAGCAAGTTTATCAGCAATACCAAATACCGTAGCATATACTAAATATTTTTCCCATAAAACAATTTCTGGAAGTTCTTTTTCATACATCCTACCAAAATCTTTCATATAGTTTTTAAGGCCCATCCATCTATAATAATCTTCATTACCTTCATTACTTCTTTTAGAAGCATTCAAATAATAAATAAATGAAATAATCGCAAATAAGATAGTCATAAAAATAAGTAAATTATTTGCATATTGAAGATAATAAGAAACAAAGAATAATATAAATGGAACAAGTGAATATAAAACAAACCCTGTTCTTTTATTATTTTCAAAAAATCCTCTTGATTCACCCTCACTTGTAACCTTCTTTTGCCAAGAATCATACTTTGTTCTAAACGAATCATAATCACGCCTAGCATTCTTTTTAAGATCTTTTAAAGTAATTACTTCTTTATTACCAAAAATACAATTAATTAATTTTAATTCACCATCAGTTAAATTATCTTTTGATAAAATCTTTAATGTATAATTCTTCTTATCAATAACTTCATATCCAATATTTTTCTTATAAATAAGATTTAGCAATGAAGCCGAAAACGAATCAGTAGTAACACGCTTCTTAATCAAATACTCAACAATTTCTGGTCCATATTCCTTTGGAAAATCTCTATAATATGGTCCATCAAACTCAGGCTTATATTCTCTATCATATTTTTTATAGAACTCATACAAAATATATATACCATAACCCAAATATATAATGCATAAAACATTAATAGTTTTACCAACGATTTTATCACGTTTTAACTTATTTTCTTCTTCATAAGATAAAATACTATTAATACGATTCATATATTCATCATATTCAGGATAGCCATATAATTTATCAACTAAACTAATAGCATAATCTTTATTAGCTTGCGTTCTATCATTTTCAAAATTAACAATCGCTCTTTCAATTTCTGCTTTTAATTCTTCTAATCTTTTTCTTTCTTCTTCTCTTTCTCTATTAGCTTCCTCAGCCTTTTCTGTTTCCTCTTTAACAATACTATCTAAAACACTATCATTATCAATCTTTAAAGAATCACTTAAAACACTTCTATCAAAAACAACTCGCATATCTAATTTTTCATATGCCTGTAAATAATCAAGTTTAGCATAAACAACTTCTTTACTTTCAATAGAATTTTCTCCACTCAAAGGGCCGTGATTCCATACTCTAATTACATTCTTATTACCAGGAATAATAAACTTAATATTTAAATTATCAACAGGTTCTCTTAGACTCGTAAAAATATTATAACCAACTTCACCTACATCGTTATGTTTAATTGCCATATTTTTAACAATATATTCAAGATAAAATAACTTACCACGACTAGATGGATTATATATCCTAACACTAATACCACCAGAAATATTAGAAACACTATAATAACCATAATCCCCACTAGAAGCACTTCCAACTTCTTTAAAAGTATCGCCATTCTTATCAAGTACACTATAATTAATACTTGAAGCAGATATACCCTTTATACTAACAATCTCAACACCCGAACCAGCATATTTATTATTACCGTAATAAAGTTCTCTATCAAAACCATTATAAGTTCCATCCAAACCAAAAATTTCTCTAACCTTAACATCACCATTATTTAAAACAGTTGCTTCCATATAATAATTTTCAACTGTTGCATTTACATAAAAAGGCAATATTAAAAACAAAAATAAAATAAACTTTTTCATAAATCTCCTTAAAAAAACCAAAAGTTAAAATTGAACTTTTGGCAACTCTTTATCAGCTTCAGATACCTTAAAAAATTCTTCAGGTTTAAAACCGAATATTGAAGCAATTATACTAGATGGGAACATTTCAATTTTGTTCTTATAAGTAAGTACAGAATCATTATAGAAATGACGAGTACTAGCAATCTTATCTTCAGTTTCTTTTAGATTATTTTGTAAATCCATAAAGTTAGTATTTGCCTTTAATTCAGGGTAAGATTCACTTAGAGCAAACAAATGTGTTAAAGCTTGTGTTAATTCACCATTAGCTTCTGCTGAATCATGAACATTAGTCGCGCTTACTGCTTTATTACGAGCATTAATAACAGCTTCTAAAGTTCCACTTTCGTGTTTAGCATATCCTTTTACAGTTTCAACTAAATTAGGAATTAAATCAGCTCTTCTCTTTAATAAAACATCAATTTGAGCCCATTGATCTTTAACTCTATTTCTTAAAGCAACAAGTCCATTATAAGTAGACATAACCCATAAAAGAATTACAACAATTACAATAATTAATATAATCCACCATTCCATTTTCATATCCTCCATTCACAATTATATTCTATCATATTACTACAATAAAATCAATGAATATTTTATAAAAAATATACCAAAATATTTATGGAGGATTTATGAATATAGATATTAGAAAAAGTATTATTAATAACTTTAAAGGAAGTAGAGATGAAGAAATTATAGAATCAATTAATGAATCAATTAAACAAGGTGATGAAATCACATTACCAGGTTTAGGTGTTTTCTTTGAATTATTATGGAAAAGCGCAAATAACGAAGAACAAAAAACTATTATAGAGCATATCAAAAAATCTCTACAATAGTTTTTTTAATCCAATTTTTCTATATTTTTAGCAACTATTTGATAATCCTTAAATCTCTTTTCAACATGACCAAATATATGAACAATATCATTATTTTCTATATTATTAATCATTTCAACTGTTTCTTTAAATAAAACAATACTTATTTTATTTATATTATCAGTTCCATCCATAAAAGCCATATAATCATTATTTTTGGTTTTTATTTTTTTAATTCTATTAACCATTACAACAATATCTACATCTTTATCAAAATATTTATCAATATCACTCAAATTAACAAACTTTTCATACTTTATAGAATACTCATTTATTAAATCATTTCCAAAACTAATACCCAAATAATCTTTTTCAAGCATCATCAATTCTTTACGGCTAAACTCTTCATAATTAGATAATTCAAAAACCGAATCATCCACTAAATCACCAAGTTCAGCATAATTACAAATCAAATCCAAATTAGAAAGTAATGTTCTCCTGTTATATTCAAAAGAATCAAATACTCCACAAGATATTAAAGATTCAAGTATATTTTTATTAACCTTTACTCTTTTAACAAAATCAAATATATTTAAAAATAAACCTTTTTTTCTTTCTTCTAAAAAACTATTAACAAAACCACTACCAACACCCTTAATACTTGTTAATGGTAAATATACTTTATTATTTACAATTTCATAAACATCCGAACTAATATTTATATCAGGTCTATTTATATTAACGCCACACAATCTAGCTTCATATATATAATCATTTATTTTTTCATCACCATTAAAATAAGTAAGTAAACTAACATAAAAACATTCTTTATAGTGTGCTTTTATATAAGCCATTCTATAAGCAAGTAAAGCATAACTAACTGAGTGTGATTTATTAAATCCATATTGTGCGAACTTTTTAATATCTTCAAATACTTTCTTAGCAACTTCTAAACTATAACCATTTTTTAAAGCTCCATTAATAAATGTATCATATGATTTTTCCATAACATTTTCTTTTTTCTTACTCATCGCTCTTCTTAATATATCAGCTTCACCCAAACTGTATCCAGCCATAACATTTGAAATTAACATTATTTGTTCTTGATATATCATGACTCCATAAGTTGGTTCAAGTATACTTTTTAATCTATCATCATAATAATTTGGTTTTAATTTACCTTTTTTATAATTAATATACAAATCTATATTATTAGCAGGGCCTGGTCTAAATAAAGCATTCGCGACTACAATATCATCAAATGAATTAACATCTAATCTTTTTAAGAAATTAATCATTCCACTTGATTCAAATTGAAATATTCCAAGTGTATTTCCATTTTTAAACAAATCTAAAGTCATTTTATCATTTAATGGTATATTATAAATATCAAAACTATTATCAGTTTTTTTTACTTTTTCAATACTATCTCTTAATATACTTAAATTTTTTAAACCTAAAAAGTCCATTTTTAATAATCCGATTTGTTCCAAATATTCAGGTGTATATCCTGATATATAATCTGATCCGTTATATATCATTGGAACAGAATATGCTAAATTATTATTACTCATTACAACTCCTGCAGCATGCATTGTAATATTTCTTTTAAGTCCTTCTAATAATAATCCTAATTTATATAATTTTTTTAATTCATATGTGCTTAAATATTTTTTTACATTTTCATAATTATCTTTTAATGAAATATTAGGATTAATAGCCTTACTTAAGTTATTAACATCAATGTCCATAACTCTTCCTAAATCTCTTATAACAGCTCTTGATTTTAATGTTCCAAAAGCAATTATATTTGCGACTCTATCATTTCCATATTTATTTTTACAATAATTTATTACTTCTTCTCTTCGATCAAATTCAAAATCAATATCAATATCAGGCATTGTAACTCTTTCGATGTTTAAAAATCTTTCAAATAATAAATCATATTTTAATGGATCAACTTCTGTTATATCTAATACATAAGATATAAGTGATCCAGCGGCGCTTCCTCTTCCGGGGCCGACTAATATTCCGTTATCTTTAGCATATTTTACATAATCATACACAATTAAGAAATAATCGCAAAAGCCCATTTTATTTATTATATCTAATTCATATTTAATTCTATCTAAATATTTTTTTTGTATTGATGCGCCAAATTTCTTTTTTGTGCCTTCAAGTATTTTTTCTTTTAATAATTTATAACTATCACAATCACTATATTTTAATATTTCTTCTTTATGGATTAATTCTAAATCAATTGAATTAATTATTTTTTCTATATTTTCATCTTTTATTATTTCAAATGATACATCTTTTATATCTTCAATATTTTGAATGTTTTGATTCAAATTAATGGCTTCCAAATATTTTAAAGCACTTTCATTATTTTTATCTAATGATTTTATTTCTTTAAAGTATAAATCATTTATATTATAAAATTCAAAATTAAATATTTTTTTATTTCCTATTAATATAATATCATCATAATCTTTAAGTCCATATCTAGATATTAATAATAGATTTCTAAATCCGTTATAATTTTTACAAAACAAATATATTTTTTCATTTTCATATATATATTCTAATCCAATTATACATTTTATATTATTTAATTTGCAGGCATTATAAAATTCTAAAGATCCACACAAATTATCATCACATAAACTTAAAACATTTATATTATTTGTTTTAGCATATTTTATTAAATCATTAATTTTAATTAGACTTTTAAGTAAAGAATAATCACTTTTCAAATTAAGTGAACCATATTTCATATAATCCCTCCAATACAATTTTACTATAAAATTAAATATTTTTAAATATTTTACCCCAAAAATATTTGACTTATTATCGAATATATGTTAAAGTTATTAAAGCAAACGCAAAAAACTTGAAGGAGATGGAAAAATGGCAAAAAAATTAACTGCAAAAGCACCTCTATTTGGTAATAATAGATCACATTCTTGTAGAGCTACTAAACATAAACAAAATGTAAATTTACAAAAAGTAACATTAGATGATGGTAC
>ERZ824600.307-NODE-307-length-75119-cov-36.087086_pt1 | contig 75119 bp, 63 predicted proteins | sample MGYA00519933_ERZ824600 | MGnify/ENA primary metagenome ERZ824600 (study PRJEB31778, sample SAMEA3449178) | human gut metagenome | biome: human gut; feature: human-associated habitat; material: faeces | place: United Kingdom | collected 2010/2012 ...
AAAACCGAGATTGCGCATAGAGCGTTGGGAAACGCACTGGCAGCGCGGGCATTCCGCCTTCGGACGGGAGGGCGGAATGCAGGGCAAAGGCGCTTTCTTTCAGAAAAAAGAAAGGTAAGCCAAAGAAAACCGAGATTGCGCATAGAGCGTTGGGAAACGCACTGGCAGCGCGGGCATTCCACCTTTGGACGGGAACGCGGCTGTATGCCCGGTATTGCGGCAAAGGGCGTGCCTTGCAATGGGCAAAACAAAAGTCCGGGGTCCGCCCCGAAGGACGCAATACCGGACAGGATCGCCTTTACCGCGGGATGAGGTACAGCAGTACGCAGAGCGCAGAGCAAACGGCAGTCACGATGGAATACATGGATACGATCTTTGCCTCGTGCATACCGGACAGTTCGAAGTGATGATGGAGCGGCGCCATTTTGAAGATGCGTTTGCCATGCCGGAGCTTGTAGGAACCGACCTGCAAAACGACCGACAGCGCGGAGCCGACAAAGCAGATGCCCATGATGGGCAATACGAGCACAGAGCGCGAGCAGATCGCAAGGACTGCGACCACACCGCCCAGCGCGAGCGATCCGGTGTCGCCCATAAAGACCTTTGCGGGGTAGCTGTTGAAGCAGAGAAAGCCCAGCAGCGCGCCCACGATCGCCATGGAGAACACAGCCATGCTGTTGAGGTTCACGCCGTACAGCACTTCACCGAGCGCGGTCGCGCGCGATGCAAGCACTGCGAACAGTACGGCCATAAACAGCGCGTAGATCAGCGTGACGCTCGAGGAAAGCCCGTCGAGGCCGTCCGTGAGATTCACTGCGTTGATCTCCGCAATGACGACGAACATCATCGCGGGGATATACCAGCCGCCGAGATCCCAGCTGCCGCCCGAGAAGGGCAGGTACAGTGTGGAGCCGATGAACGGCGAGCGGTACGCCCAGAATGCGATGACGAACGCGATGCCGAACTGCGCGATGACCTTCTGATAGGCGCGCAGGCCGAGGTTTCGATGCAGACGCACCTTGATGAAATCGTCAAGAAAGCCCACGAGCCCGCAGACTGCCATCGTCAGCAGCGCCGGAAGCGTGAACGCGGCACCGTCAAGACCGAACAGCAGCGTTGTGATGAGGATCGCAATGAGAAAGGTGACGCCGCCCATGGTCGGGGTCCCCTGCTTCTTCTTGTGAGACGCGGGGCCTTCTTCCCGTTCGACCTGCCCGAATTTCAGCCGGTGGAGAAGGGGAATGAAGAGCGGACCCAGCACGAGCATGAGTGCGAATGCGACAAGCGCAGCGAGCAAGTAGGTGAACATAGGATGTTATACGCGCTTCCGGAGAAGCTCCTCCACAATTTCTTTATCGTCGAAATGGTACTTTGTGCCGTTGATCTCCTGATAATTCTCATGACCCTTGCCGGCAATGAGCACCACGTCCTCAGGCTCTGCGAGCTCAAGCGCATGCGCAATGGCGTCCCTGCGGTTTTCGATCACAAGATAGTGTGTCCCGGAACGCTTCACGCCTTCCTCGATCGTATCGATAATATCCATGGGGTTTTCGTTGCGCGGGTTATCCGACGTGATGATCGCAAGGTCGGAGAAGCGTCCTGCGATCTCGCCCATGATGGGGCGCTTTGCGCGGTCGCGGTTGCCGCCGCAGCCGAACACGCAGATAACGCGCCGCTTTGCAAACTCGCGGATGGTCTTGAGGACGTTCTCGAGCGCATCCGGCGTGTGCGCATAGTCTACAAACACGGAGAAGGGGACGTTCTTGCCCGCGCTCACGGGCTCGAGACGGCCGGAAACGCTCGTCATGGATTCCAGGCCCTCCTTGATGCGGTCGAGCGGCAGGCCGATCGAGAGCGCAAGCCCCACGGAACCCATTGCGTTGAACACGGAGAACAGACCGGGAATGGGCAGATTCATGCGGCAGTCGCCCACGGGCGTATGCAGATCGAACTGTACGCCGCGGGTCGTGATGTCGATGTTTGTCGCGGAAAGATCCGCGCGGTCGCGCACGCCGAAGGTCAGGATCGGGATGGAAAGCCCCTCCATGATCCGGTCGGCATAGGGATCGTCCACGTTGACGACAGCCTTCTTGGCGTTCAGGAAGAGGATCTTCTTCGCGGCGAGGTAGTTGTCAAAGGTTTTATGGTAATCCAGGTGATCCTGCGTGAGATTCGTAAACAGCGCAACGTCGAACTTGATGCCGTGGACGCGGAACTGCTCGAGCGCGTGGGACGAGACTTCCATCACGACAAGATCGACGCGCGCGTCCGCCATCGTGCGCAGCAGACGGAACAGGTCTACGGATTCGGGCGTGGTGCGGTCGGTGTGAAGGCTCTCCTGGCCGATCATGTTGCGGATCGTGCCGATGATGCCGACTTTCTTGCCCGCATGCTCTGCGATCGCCTTCAGCATGTAGGTCGTGGTGGTCTTGCCGTTCGTGCCGGTGACGCCGAGCATCTGCATCTCACGCTGCGGGTATCCGTAGAAGGCTGCGGCCATTTCAGCCATGGCCTTTCTTGCGTTTTTGACGATGATCTGCGGTACGGAAAGCGGCAGTTCGTGCTCCGTGAGCAGAGCGACGGCGCCCGCTTTGACCGCGGCTTCCGCAAAGGCATGTCCGTCGAAAAGCTGGCCGACGATGCAGCAGAACATGCTCCCCTGCTGCACCTTTCTTGAATCGTATTCGATGGAGACGATGTCAACATCCTCGCCGGCATAGCGCAGCCCGGTGGTCATGGCAAGTTCTGATAACAGCATGAGATATACCTCCCTGAAATTGTTGGAATCTGGTCGTGTATCCGGCATGTACGCGCCGGGAACCGGTTCATTCGATCACGGGCGGGGTCGGCGTGACGTTTGGGTCCGCAGGCTGATCCTGTCCGGGTGCGTTCGGGTCGGGCGTCGGCTCGTCGCCGCGGTAGCCGGGCGGCTCCGTCGCGCCGCTCTGTGCATAGTAGCCGTTGAAGGTCACAAAAATCTCCGTACCCGGCAGAACATAGCTGCCCGCCTCGATGGACTGCCCGATAATCAGTCCGGTACAGAAGGTCTTGTCATAGTTCAGCCTGAGACCGAGCTCGGCCAGCAGGTCGTAGGCCTCCTGACGGCGCTTTTTGGAAAGATCCGGCACCTCCACATACTCCACATATTCGCCCTCCGAATTGAAGGTCGTCATGGTATTGTAGAGCAGCACCTCGCTGTGTCTTGCGGCGTTTGAACCCGCGGCGGGGATCTGCGTCACGACCACTGCGCCCGCCTCCGATTCGAGGGAATTGGAAACGATGAAGCCGGAATCGTTCAGACATGCGATCGCATCCGTCATGGTCATGCCGACGACGTTCGGCACTTCCCTGTATTCGACGCCGCTGTTGTCCGGCATAATGCTGTAATACTGCACAAGATCGGAGAGAATGTCCCCGACCCAGGGCGCGGCGACGGTACTGCCGTACACCACGGGAACCTGCGGCTCATCGACCATGATGAGACAGGCGAGCTGCGGATTGTTCGCGGGCAAAAAGCCGATGAACGAGGCGATGAGCAGCGTGCTCGAGACTTTACCGTTCTCATCGTATTTCTGCGCAGTGCCGGTCTTGCCGCCGACGGTGTAGTTCTGCACCTGCGCCGCCGTTCCGCTGCCCTTTTCGACAACGCCCTGCAGCAGCTGCCGCACCTTTGCGGAGGCGTCCTCGGAGATGACGCGGCGGAGTTCCGTCGGTTCGTTTCCCTTGATGTCGGTGCCGTCGGTGGCAGTGATGGAGCTCACGACGTAGGGCTGCATGAGCACGCCGCCGTTGATCGCAGCGCAAGCGGCGTTCAGCATCTGCACGGGTGTGACGGTGATGCTCTGGCCGAAGCTCACGCGCGCAAGATCCGCATCGCGGATATACTTGCGGTGGATGATACTGCCCTCGTCCTCGCCGGGGATACCGCATTCGGTCGACGCGCCGAAGCCAAAGGCATAAATGTAATCGTAAAGCGTGTTGACGCCCATTTTCTGCGCCATCTGCATGAACGCGCAGTTGCAGGAGTTCTGCACGGCCTCTGCGAGCGTCTGCGTGCCGTGTCCCTTTGTTTTCCAGCAGCGGATCTTTTCAAAGCCGTACTGCTCATAGCCTTTGCAGCTGAAGGTGTCCTCCATCGTGACCGCACCGGAATCGAGCGCAGCCGCAAGCGTGATGATCTTAAAGATCGAGCCCGGCTCATAGGTCTCGGAAACGGAGCGGTTGCGGCTCATCTCCAGCAGCGAGGCGACGTCGCTTCTGGGCGGCGCATTCAGATCGAAGGTCGGGTAGGTGGTGCTGCTGAGGATCTCGCCGGTTTTCGGGTTCATGAGCAGCGCCGTGACCTGCTTTGCCTTGTTGACCGAGTAGCACTCCGCGACCGCGGTCTCAACATAGGATTCCGCAACGGAGTCCGTTGTGAGCGTCATGTCGTAGCCGTCGATGGGGGCGATGTATTCCTCTTCGCCGTAGGACAGCGCATGGTTGTTTCGGTCGACCTCGGTGACGAGACGGCCGTTTTTGCCCGCGAGGTATTCGTCATAGGAGGCCTCGATGCCCGTCTGGCCCTCGCCGTCCGTGCCGGTAAAGCCGATGAGCTGCGAAAACAGGTTTCCCATCGGGTAGTAGCGCTTCATGTCGGCCGAAAAGCTGATGCCGCGTCCGAGCTGGAGCGCCGTGAGCTGATCGACAACCCCGCTCTCGACCTGCCGTTTCAGAACGATCTGCTGCTTTTCCACACGGCAGACGCGCTCGTAAACATAGTCATAATCGAGCCCCAGCACATCCGACACCTCGATGGAGATTCGGACGCGTTCGGACTCGGCGATGACCTGCGGGTTGACGAGCACACGATAGGACGTGCCGCTCTGTGCGAGCACGATGCCGTTGCGGTCCATGATGCGCCCGCGCTGGGCGTTCAGCGCCGTATTGCGCGTCTGCTGGCGCGCCGCGCGCGCCGCGTATTCGTCGCCCTTCAGGATCTCCACCTGGAACAGACGCAATACAAGCGCGAGGAAGATGAGCGCCATGATGATCAAGAGAATGATGAGCTTCTGCTTGATTTTTGGAGAAGGGGTTGCTGCCATGAACGGCCGCTCCTTTCACTTTGGGACGCGAACGGCGGTCATTCGCCGCCGCCGTCCCCGCCGGTGGGCGCGGGATCGTTGCCCGTGGCGTCCCCGGTGTCGTCCGCGCCGCCCGCGCCGTCTTCGGCGGTGGGGTCTGTGCCTGCGGGCGTATCGCTGCCCGACGCGGCGCCGAACGATGCGGGAATGGGATCCCCGGCTACAAGACTTTGTGACTGCGTGGGATAGGTCATGCCTGCGGCAAGCGCCGCCTGCTCGGCCTGCTGGATGGTGACGGCGCACTCGATCGCCACGTTGAGCTCGGAGATATGGAGCGTCACTTCCTCGATATCTTCATTGAGCGTATTGATGTCGGAATACGCGCGCGAAATGCGTTCATATCCCGAGAGGGTAAACAGGATCATACCGGCAAAGGCGAACGCGCAGAACATGATGCCGATGCGCTCAAGCACGCTCATCTCCTTCTGCGTTCGGATGGGGACGGGGCGGACACGGCCGTCCGCATCGGGGATCGGCTCGCCCGTTTCGCGGTCATAGTCGTAGGCGGCGCTGTCCCGCGACGGCTGATACAGGCGCGTGTCGGGCTTGGAGCGGCGCTTTTTTGTGCGCTCATCCTTTTGAAAGCGGGCTGCTGCCATGCTTGCAGGATCTCCTTTCTACTACTATGCGGGTCAAATCTTTTCTATGGCACGGAGTTTCGCGCAGGCTGCGCGCGGGTTTTCGGCAAGTTCCTGTTCCGTGCCGGTCAGGGGCTTCTTTGTCAGAATGCGCGCCGTGGGCTTCTTACCGCAGATGCACACAGGCGCTTTCGGCGGACAGGTGCAGGGGTTTTCGTAGCTGCGGAACGCCTGCTTGACGATGCGGTCCTCAAGCGAATGGAACGTGAGGATCACGAGACGTCCGCCGGGGTTCAGCAGGTCGTGCGCCTGATCGACGGCACGGCGCAGACCGTCCAGCTCGCCGTTGACCTCGATGCGGATCGCCTGAAAGGTGCGGCGCGCGGGGTGCTGCTGCTCATGACGGCTTTTGCCCGGCATGGCCGCGCACACGATGGCGGAAAGCTCGGCCGTTGTCTCAATGGGGTGCTTTTCCCGCTCGCGCAGGATCCTGTCCGCAATACGCGAAGCGAACCGTTCTTCCCCGTACTCGCGAAGGATGCGGCAGAGCTGCTCAAAGGAGTAGCCGTTGACGACATCCCGCGCGGAGAGGGGCGCGGTTCGATCCATGCGCATATCGAGCGGCGCATCCGCATGGTAGGAAAAACCGCGTTCTGCGGTATCCAGCTGATGCGACGATACACCGAAATCAAATAGTATACCATCAACGCCCCCTATGTCAAGGGACGCCAAAAGTGCCGGCAGATCAAAAAAATTGCCGTGCAGCGCCTGAAAGCGTTCGCCAAAGGGGCGCAAACGCTCTGTTGCAGCTGCCACGGCATCCCAATCCCTGTCGATTCCGATGAGCCGTCCGCTCTGCGGCATTCGTGTGAGCGTCGCTTCGGCGTGACCGCCGCCCCCCAGCGTTCCGTCCACGAAGATCCCGCCGCGCTCCGGCGCCAAGAGCTCCATGACTTCTTCAAGGAGCACGGGTACATGTGAAAACGTCATATTCCAACCTGAGACAAGTGCTGCAATGCGGCACTGTAGTCCTCCTCGACCGCCGCGCTGTGTCGCAGGAGCTGCCCCGGCTCCCAAAGCTCGATCCGGTTGCCGACGCCGATGAGCGTTACTTCCTTTTCGATGCCCGTAAGCTCGCGGAGCGGCTGCGGCAGCAGGATGCGTCCCTGCTTGTCCAGTTCGCAGGCGGAGGCGGAGGCGTAAAGACGGCGGCGTACCGCTTGGCCGGCCATGTCCGTAATGGGAAGCTGCGCAAGACGCTGTGAGAACTGGTCCCACTCCGCAACGGACATGCCGAAGAGGCAGTGCAACTCGCGATCCGCAAGCAAACCCTGCGTGATCACAAGAATGTCGCCCAGAGACTCCCGCCATTTCGCAGGGATAAAGACGCGCCCTTTGGCATCCAGCGCATGTGCAAATGACCCGATGAGCATGGGCAGCGTATCTCCTCTCCGCGAAGGCGGTTACACCTCTACATGATATAAATCGAGTATACACCACTTCACCCCATTTGTCACCACTTTCATAATTATTTCCATGGGATTTTTTGAACAATTTATAAACTTATCCCAAAATCACTTGCATCTTTTCTGCGATACCACCAAATATGGTATACTATGGTGAAAGAATAGCCATATATGGTGATCCGGATGAAAAGTGGTGCGGTTTCCGTGCGTTCGAGAGCGGGAGCACGGCTGCTTTCGCCCGTTTTTGCGTCAAAAACGGAAAGGACCGCATGTTCCGCACGGGTGGGGGAAAGCTTTCACGGACGGGACGCGGCGGATCCGGACTTGCAGCCCTGCGGCGGCGGGCCGCGGCGAAACTTTTGATCCGGGCGCGCAGAATAGAGCGCGCTCATTGGAGGAACGATGGCACAGGACTATAACGTATCGAGCATAAAGGTGATGGAGGGGCTGGACGCGGTGCGGATGCGGCCGGGCATGTATATCGGTTCGACCGGGCCGCGCGGCCTGCATCATATGCTTTGGGAGATCGTGGACAACGCGGTGGACGAGGCGGCGAACGGCTATGCAAGCGATGTCTCGGTCACGATACACCGGGACAATTCCGTGACCGTGACGGACAACGGCCGCGGCATTCCGGTGGGCGTGCATGAGAAGCTCGGCGTATCTGGCGTCGAGGTCGTGTTTACGCAGCTGCACGCAGGCGGCAAGTTCGGCAATGATTCCTATGGCTTTTCCGGCGGCCTGCACGGCGTGGGCGCGTCGGTCGTCAACGCGCTGTCGGAGTGGGTCACGGTGGAGGTGTATTACGAGAACCGCGCATATCGGGTCGAGTTCAGTTCCGAACCGGACGAAACGGGACACATCGTTTCCGGAAAAACGAAGTATCCGCTCAAGGAGATCGGCCGTACGCGCAAGCAGGGGACGGTCGTGACGTTCCTGCCGGACAAGCGGGTGTTCGAGACGGTCTCCATGCAGTATGAAACGGTCGCAAAGCGCTTGCGGGAGCTTGCCTATCTGAATCGCGGCGTGCGCTTTCTCTTCACGGACGAGCGCGAGCAGGGCGAGCGCAGGAGCGTGGAGTACAAGTATGACGGCGGCCTGTCCGACTTTGTTTCCTATATGAATGCGGATAAGACGACGCTGTATGAGCCGCCCATCCACATCAAGGGCGAGAGCGGCGGCATCGTGGTGGAGCTGGCGTTTCAGCACAACGACGGCTATGCAGACAACATTTTTTCCTATGTAAATAACATCCCGACCACGGAGGGCGGCACGCATGAAACGGGCTTTAAGGCCGCGTTCACGAAGGTCATGAACGATTACTGCCGCAAGCAGGGCATTCTGAAGGATAAAGACGCGCCGCTTGCGGGCGAGGATTTCCGCGAAGGCATCACGGCGGTGCTTGCGCTCAAGATGCGTTCCATTCAGTTCGAGGGACAGACAAAGACCAAGCTCGGCAATACGGAAGCGCGTCCCGCGGTCGAAGCGGTGATTGCGGAACAGCTTACGCCCTTCCTCGAGGACCTGAAGAACGCCGATACGGTCGGCCGCATCGCGGAGAAGGCGGTCAAGTCCGCCAAAGTGCGCGAAGCCGCAAGAAAGGCGAAGGCGACTGCGCGCGAAAAGAACAAACTTGAAAACGCCCCGCTCGTGGGAAAGCTGTCAAGCTGTACCGGCCGCAACGCCGCCATCAATGAGCTGTTTATCGTCGAGGGCGACAGCGCGGGCGGCTCGGCAAAGCAGGGACGCGACAGAAAATTTCAGGCGATCCTGCCCCTGCGCGGAAAGCCGCTGAACGTTGAAAAAAAGCGGCTCGACCAGGTCTTGCAGAACGAGGAGTTCCGCTCCATCATCACGGCGCTCGGCACGGGCATCGGCGAGGACTTCGATCTTTCGAGCCTCAAGTACGACAAGGTCATCATCCTTTCGGATGCGGATCAGGACGGCGCGCATATCCGCGCGATCCTGCTGACCTTTTTCTATCGTTATATGAAGGAACTGATCATGGACGGACATGTGTATATCGGGCTGTCGCCGCTCTACCGGGTGGCAAAGGGCGAGAAACACGTCTACTGCTACGACGACGCGGAACTGAAAAAAGCGACGAAGGAAGCCGGAAAGGGCTATACGGTCCAACGCTACAAAGGCCTCGGCGAGATGAATCCGGAGCAGCTCTGGGAAACGACGCTGAACCCGGAGAACCGCGCGCTCGTCCGCGTCACGATCGAGGACGCGGCGGACGTGGAGCACAAGGTCACGGTGCTCATGGGCGACAAGGTGCAGTCGCGTAAGGAATACATCTTCAACAACGCCGATTTCAATAAGGAAAAGAGCGTGTTTGAAAAGATGCAGAGCAGCAGGGCGTAAGAGAGGGGAGAGCGAGCATGGCAAAGGAAACGAAAACCTTCGAAGAGCGCATCATCCTCCGCAGCATGGACGACATGATGCACGAGTCCATGATGCCCTACGCGGAGCACGTCATCTTGGAGCGCGCTCTGCCGCGAGTCGAGGACGGTCTGAAGCCCGTGCAGCGACGCATCCTGTTTACGATGCTGGAGCTGGGGCTTTCGCCCGACAAGCCGCACAGAAAGAGCGCGCGTATCGTCGGCGACTGCCTCGGAAAATATCATCCGCACGGCGATTCCTCCGTGTACGACGCCATGGTGCGTATGGCGCAGCCCTTCAATATGCGCGTGCAGCTCGTGGACGGCCACGGCAACTTCGGCTCCGTGGACGGCGATTCCGCGGCCGCGATGCGTTACACGGAAGCCCGCATGACGGACGCAGCGCTGTATCTCCTGCGCGACATCGATAAGGACACGGTCGACTTTTCTCTGAACTTTGACGACACACTGAAGGAGCCGGAGCTGCTGCCGGGGCGATTCCCGAATCTGCTCGTGAACGGCTCGTCTGGCATTGCGGTCGGTCTTGCAACGAATATCCCGCCGCACAACCCCGGCGAAGCGATTGATGCCGTCATCGCGGAGATGGAAAACCCGGACATTACACTCAAGGAGCTGATGCGGATTCTGCCCGCTCCGGATTTTCCGACGGGTGCGTATCTGCTTGCGTCGGACGAGATCGAAAAGGCATATGAAACGGGGCGCGGCAAGCTCACCATGCGCGCAAAAACGCACTTTGAAGAGCAGAAGAACGGGAAAACGCTCATCGTCGTCACGGAGTTTCCCTATCAGGTGAACAAGGCGGCGGCACTCCAGCGTGTGCTTGAGGTCAGCCAGGAAAAGAAGGCGTTGTTTTCCGGTATCGCGGACATCCGGGACGAGAGCGACCGCATGGGAACGCGCGCGGTCATCGAGGTCAAAAAGGATGCAGACCCGGAAAAGCTGCTGCAATATCTGTTCAAATACACGGATCTTCAATGCACGTTCGGCGTGAATATGGTCGCCATCGCGGGCGGCAGACCGCAGCAGATGGGACTGAAGGAGATCATTGCGCACTATATCCGTCATCAGCGAGAGGTCGTGACGCGAAGGACCCGAAACGAGCTTGAAACTGCGGAGCGGCGGGAGCATATTCTTGCGGGGCAGAAGATCGCGGTGGACAATCTTGACGAGGTCATCGCGATCATCCGCGCGGCAAAGTCCCCGAAGGAGGCAAAGGACGCGCTCATGAAGCGCTTTGCGCTCACGGAGATCCAGGCGCAGGCCATCCTTGACCTGCGGCTTCAGCGGCTCACGAATCTTGAGCTGCGGCTCATCGAGGAGGAGTATGCGGCTGTGCTCGACCAGATCGAGACGTTCAAGGGCATCCTTGCCTCGGATAAGAAGCTCGTCGCGCTCATCAAAAAGGAGCTGCTCGCGATCAAGAAACGCATCGACGATCCGCGGCGCACGGAGGTCATCGAGGCGGGCGAGCTCATCAGCAGCGTGGAGGAGGAGCAGGCCGTCGCGGAGGATGTGACCGTCGCCGTATGCGAGGGCCTGCGCGTGCGCCGCTGTCTCACAAAGCAGTTCAACGCGGACGCAATCGCAGAGGACAAGCCGCTGTTCCTTCTGACGACCGATACGGCGAAGCGCATCCGGCTCTTTACCGATCAGGGCGCAGTGCTGACGATCCCCGCATCGGATATACCCGAAACGAAGAACAATCAGAAGGCGCAGAACCTTGCGGCGCTTCTGCCCTTTGAGACGGGCGAGCGCATCATCGCAGCCTACACGGACGACGATGCGGGCGATTACCTGTTTTATACGAAGAAGGGCAGCGTCAAGCGCACGCCCGCCGCGGAATACAAGCTGCGCGTCAAGCGGACGCAGGCGATCACGCTGCGCGACGGCGACGCAGTGCTGGACGTCAAAAAGGACAACGGCGAGAGTATCCTGCTCATCACGCGCATGGGGATGAGCATCCGCTTTGCGGCGGATACCGTGCCGGCCATGGGGCGTGTCAGCGGCGGCGTGAAGTGCATCAAGCTCGAACCGGGCGATTCCGTGCTCTATGCCGCGCAGGTGCCGGAGGAGGGCGAGATCCTCACCGTGACCGATCGCGGTTACGGCAAGCGGAGCTTCCTCTTTGACTATGAATTGCAGGGGCGCAACGGCAAGGGACTCAAAACGTTCGATTTCAAAAAGAACGGGTCGAACGGCAACTGCATCGCCGCGGTGTTCCACGTTCGCGAGCCTTTCGTATTCCGCATCGTGCAGCGGCATGGCGCGGAGACGCCGCTTTCCACCGAGCAGGTGCGCATCGAGGCCCGCGCAAGCCGCGGCTCTATGCTCGTGGCGGTCGTGCTTGACGACGACGTTGTGGCGGTGCGAAGGGATGCGCCCGAAAAGAACGGAGACTGACACAGCCGGAAGGGGGGGCGTTCTTTCGTACGTATTCTTTTGCAACATGCGTTTGAAAAAGTCGAAAAGAAATGCGTATATTTTCTTAAAAAATACACTTGTTCCGGCGTCAGAACAAACGGACGGTCCGTATGGGGGCCGCCCGTTTATTTGTGTTACAGGCGGCAAGGCGGGAAAGCGTCTTTTCCGCAAGAAAACGTTCCCCCGCAAGGCGGTTGATCCCGTTTCGTCAAGAACGGGGATCAACCCTTCAAACAGAAAACGCACCGCCGTTCTTTGTGCCCGAGCTGGTGAATTGTGACAACAATTTGACTTTTTGACGGAAAACGGGTATAGTAACTTACATCTATATGCACTAATACTGAATTTATTATGGGGTGGATTGCAGCGATGGAAACAAACAAAAAACGCCGCCGGGGCGATCGGTATGACGCCAGGCGGATCCGAGGACTGGACAGCATGCATGTCATCATGCCGCCGATGCTCCCGAACCGCGCGGACAACGAGGCGTTTATTCAGGAGGTCGTGGACGTGACCGCGCTCGAGGCCTATCTTGAAAAGAAGAACGGCGAAAACCCGGAGCATCGGTACACAGCGTTTCAGGCGATCCTTGCGGCGCTCGGCAGAGCGATCGACATGCGGCCGCGCATGAATAGCTTCATCAAGGGCGGCCGGTATTATCAGCGCGATCATATCTCCTTTTCGCTCGTTGCGAAAAAGGTGTTCTCCGATACCGGGGCGGAAGCCCTTGCGATCCTCAAGTACGATCCGGAGAGCGGCAAGAGCAGCATGAACGAGATGCATGACAAGCTCTGCGACTTTGTGTACGACCTGCGCGTGCGGGACAAGAAGGATGACACGACGGATACGATGGATTTCATCACGAAGATGCCGTTTTTCCTCGTGAAACTCTGCATGAACCTGCTGGCATGGCTTGACGATCACGGGCATATGCCGAAATCGCTTCTTCGGGAGGATCCGTACAACAGCACCGTGTTCATCACGAACCTCGGCTCGCTGAAGCTCCGCGCGGGCTACCATCACCTGACGAACTGGGGAACGAACTCCATTTTCGTCGTTGTTGGCGAGCGGCACTTGCAGCCGTTCTTTGACGACGAGGGCAGGGTCGAGATGCGCCCGGTCATCGAGATCGGACTGACGCTCGACGAGCGCATTGCCGACGGATACTACTATGCAAAGACCGTTCGGCTGCTCAAGCACCTCCTGACGCATCCGGAGCTGCTCGACACGCCCGCAAAGGAGGAGATCCGCTGTGAATACTGAAGCGCTTCGGTTTGATTATGAAGTTTCCGCACCCTGGCTTAAGCATTACGGTACGGTTCCCGCGCACCTGACCTATCCGGACGGATCGATGGTGGACGCTATCGCCGCAGTCGCGGAAAAGTATCCGAATTATACCGCTTTCACATTTCAGGGTAAAAAAACGACCTATGCCGAAATGATGAAACAGATCTCCCGCGTCGGACGTGCGTTTGCAGCCGCCGGGATCAAGAAGGATGACCGCGTGACCGTTTGTATGCCGAACTGTCCGCAGGCGGTGCTCTGCTTCTACGGGCTGAACCTCATCGGCGCGGTCGCGACCATGATCCACCCGCTCTCGAGCGTCGGCGAGATCGCATTCTATATCAAGGACTCCGGCTCTGTTGCTGCGGTCACGCTGGAGATGTTCTACGGGAAATTCATGGAGGTGCTGAAGGAAGCGCCCGTGGAGACGCTCGTCGTTTCGAGCATTTCCGACGCGCTCTCTCCCATCATGAAGTTTGGCTACTGGCTCACCGAGGGACGCAAGATGGATCGCGTCGACATGCAGCCCCCCGCCGTGCCGTGGTCGGATTTTCTCAAAAAGGGCGACACCTATGCCGAGCCGTACATCGTCAAGCGTGCGGGTCACGATCCTGCGGCGATCCTGTTCTCCGGCGGCACGACCGGCAAGACAAAGGGCATTCTGCTCTCCAACCTGAACTTTAACGCACTGGGACTACAGACCATCGCCATGGCGACGACGTTTGAGCCCGGCCAGAGCATGCTTGCGGCAATGCCGATGTTCCACGGCTTCGGCCTCGGCGTGTGCATCCATACGATGATGGTCGCGGGCGGCAATTCCATTCTCGTGCCGCGCGTCTCCGTCGAGAGCTATGCGCGACTGCTGAAGAAGGCGCAGCCGAACTATATCGCCGGCGTTCCGACGCTGTATGAGGGCATCACGAGAAATCCCTACATGAACGGCGTTTCCCTTGCCTGCCTGAAAGGCGTGTTCTCCGGCGGCGATTCGCTGTCCATCGAGCTGAAGAAGAAGTTCGATAAGTTTTTGAAAGATCACGGCGCGACCGTTACGGTGCGCGAGGGCTACGGCACGACCGAGTGCGTGACGGCCTCGTGCCTCACGCCGGTCGATCTGTACAGAGAGGGCAGCATCGGACTGCCCTTCCCGGACACCTACTATAAGGTGGTCAGGCCCGGCACGATCGACGAAGTCCCCTATGGCGAAGACGGAGAGATCTGTCTGACCGGCCCCACGATGATGCATGGGTATGTGAACCAGCCGGAGGAGACGGCAAGTACGCTCCGCCGCCACGACGACGGGTATGTCTGGCTGCACACGGGCGACCTCGGCAAGATGGACGAGGACGGCTTCATCTACTTCAAGCAGCGCATCAAGCGCATGATCGTCACAAGCGGCTACAATGTGTATCCCTCGCAGCTCGAGAATATCATCGACGCGCACGAAGCGGTACAGATGAGCTGCGTCATCGGCGTGCCGGATTCGTACAGGATGCAGAAGGTCAAGGCCTTCGTCGTGCTTATGCCGGGCGTGAAGGATACGCCGGAGCTCAAAAAAGAGCTGTTCGAGCATTGCAAAAAGAATATCGCAAAGTACGCCATGCCCTATGAGATCGAGGTGCGCGAATCGCTTCCGAAAACGCTTGTGGGCAAGATCGCCTATACCGTGCTGGAAAAAGAAGAGCAGGAGAGGATCAAAAACCGACGGGCATAGGGAGGGGAATCGGACGGCAATGGAGTGGCGTCGCCCGCCCACGCTCGAAAAAACAGCGCGCAACCAAGCCGCGGGAAGACTGGTGTTCTATATAGAGGCCAATGGGAGCGGCGTTTCTGAGGAATGACGGAAGAAGCCGGAAAGACGCTTTCAAACACATCGATTCTATGGTATATTTTAAGGAGGTACAGTATGAAACGATGCAAGCTGTTTGCCCTGCTGCTTGCCGCGGCGTTGCTTTTGACCGGATGCGGCAGCCGGAAAAGCCCCGCAGCCGAACCGATGGCTTACGGCGTGAACATGGCGCAGGATAAATCGGAGGACTACGACGTCCCCTATGCCTATGAGGAACCCACCGAAGAAGCCGCGACCACGGCCCCGGCGCCGGAGGGCGCCGCCGGTATCGCGGATGCGGAGAACAGGTACGGCGAAAAGATCATCTACAATGCAGAACTGACCATCACGGCGGACGTCCCCGCGGATTCGCTTGAGAACGCGCGCAGACAGTGCGAGGCGCTCGGCGGTTACCTTGCCTCGTCTTATGAATGGACGGATTCCGAGGGGCAGAACTATGCGAGCGCAACGCTCAAAGTACCTGCGGATCAGCTGGAGGCGTTTGTGCAAAGTCTCGAGCGTTTGGGTGAAGCGGAGCACTATCGGCTTTGGAGTGACGACGTGACGCTCGAGTATTATGATATGAGCGCGCGGCTCAAGACCATGCAGGCCGAGGAAGCCCAGCTCATGCAGATCCTCGCGGAGTGCAAGACCGTTGAAGAGATCCTGCTTGTGCGGGAGCAGCTTGCCGAAGTGCGCGAAAGGATCGAGTCCTATCAGGGGCGCATCAACCTCTGGGATCACGAGGTGCGCTACGCGACGCTGGAGCTGACGATCAACGAAACGCCGAAGAAGGTCGCGGAGACCGATCGTTGGAGCGCGGCCGGCGTGGGCGGCAGGATCCTTGAGGGCCTCGAAAACAGTTGGGACTACCTGCTCATCATTCTGGCGGGCTTCGTCATCGTTCTTGCGAACATCGGCCTGCCCGTGCTTGTCATCGGCGGCATCGTCGTGGGGATAGTGCTCCTCAGCCGCCGCGCAAGCAGAAAGCGGAAAGAGCGCAGAGCGCGGAAGCAGCTTGCGGCGGAGCAAGGAAAGGCGGAAGCGGAAGCCGCGGAGCAGGACGCGGGGACCCGCGAGAACGCATAGAGCCGACGCGGAGGGCTGCTCGCCATGCCGACGCCGGACAGATCAACCCAATGTCGGAGAAACCGAGGGCACGGGCTGTGGGAGGTCTGCGCTTTCGAACGGTAAAACAAGGATAAGGGGATACTATGGGAACGGTAAACATTCGGGAGGCGAAAACAAAACGCGAGCTGGTGCGGTTCATGGACTTTCCGCGGAAGCTCTACCGGGGCAATCCGTACTTTGTGCCGGATATGCTGTCCAGCCAGGTCGCGGACATGCAGCACGGCAAAAACCCTGCGTTTGCATATTGCGACGCAAAGTGCTTTCTTGCGCTGCGCGACGGCGAGATCGTCGGCAGGATCGCGGGCATCCATAACCGCAGAGCGAACGAGAAATTCGGTAAAAACTATCTGACCGTTACGCACATCGACTTCATTGACGACGACGAGGTCGTGGACGCGCTGTTCGACGCGGTGGAGACCTGGGGCAAAGAGGCATACGGCTGTACGCATGCGCACGGCCCGCTCGGCTTTTCCGACATGGATCGCGAAGGCATGCTGGTCGAGGGCTTCGACCGCATGAGCCTGTTCATCACCTATTACAATCACCCGTATTATATCCGGCAGATGGAGCGCCGCGGCTACGGGAAAGAAGTCGATTGGATCGAGTGCCGCATCAAGATCCCGGATGCGCCGGTGGAGCGCCTTGAACGGATCGCGGACTGCGTGCAGAAGCGGAAAAAACTCCGCGTGGTCGATCTCGGCAATCAGGGCAAGCCGATCAAGGAGCTTGCCAAGGATATGTTCGGACTCTGGAACGAGACCTATAAGGCGCTGTTCGGCGTGGTTCCCATGACCGAGGAGCAGACGGATAAGTATGTGAGCGAGTTTCTGCCCATGCTCGACCCGCGAACGACCGCATTCGTCTATAACGAGGCGGGCGAAATGGTCGCATTCGGCATCAGCTGTCCCTCACTCGAAAAAGCGCAGCGGCAAAACGGCGGCCGCATGTTCCCCTTCGGCTGGATCCCGATGCTGCGAGCGCTCAAGGGCAGGAACGATACGCTCGATCTGCTGCTCATTGCGGTTCGACCCGACCTGCAGGGCGCGGGCGTAAACGCGATCGTCATGAACGAGATGCAGAAAAAGGTCATCAAGGCGGGTTTCCGCTATGCGGAGACGGGTCCAATGCTCGAGCTGAACGAAAAGGTGCAGGCGCAGTGGAAGTTCTTTGATTATGAACAGCATAAGCGCCGCCGCTGCTGGGTGAAGGAGCTGTGACGAATCCGCCGACTTCCGCCGGGCCCGCGTTCTGCGGGATCCGGCTTCTTTTGAAGGGAGCGTTGCCCTTGTGCAAACGAATTGCCGCGATCGTGCTGCTGCTCGCCCTGCTGCCGGCCCTTGCCTGCGCGCCCGTCCGGACGGAGGCGCCCTCGCGGACCGCCGCGCTAAGCGACGCGCCCGCCGCCGAACCGGAGTCGACGGAGACGGAGGGATGGGGCGATCCGGACAGCGGAGACGAACCGTATGCGCCGCTGCCCGCGTCGGAGATCGAGAGCTTTTCTTATCGGTACGGGGAAACGCTGCTTTTGCTGTTCCGAGACGGCGACGGTACGGCGTGCCTGTTTGCGGAGAAGGACGGCGAGGCCGTGCAGGGAACGGCGGACGCATCCGTGCTGGATGCGCTTTCGGACGTTCTCCTGCGGGAGCATGTTCGCGACTGGGACGGTTTCTCGGGCAAAGGGACGAAACAAGCCTTCCGGCTGTCCGTCTGCTTTGGCGACGCCACGGAGATCAATGCGTCGGGAAGCGCGGCGGACGCACCGGAGGGGTATGCTGCGGTGCATGAGGCGCTCTGCGAGATCTTGGAACCGCTGCTTGACGAGTGAAACGGAGGCAACATATGGAGTTTAGAGAAACGCTCGTGCGCGCGGGCAAGCGCCTGCTTGAAAAGAAACTCACGGTCGAGACATGGGGGAATCTCAGCCTTCGTGACCCGGCGACGGGACTGGTCTACATCACGCCGTCTGCCATGGCGTATGACCGCATTTCCCCGGAGGACGTCGTAGTGATGACGCTTTCGGGCGAACGCGTCGCGGGCGAACGCAAGCCGACCGTTGAGACAGCCCTGCACCTCGGCATTTACGGGGCGCGGCCGGAGATCTGCGCAATCGTACACACGCATCCCGTGCAGTCTCTGGTGTTCGCTTGTCTGCACGAGGACATCCCTCCCGTTATCGACGAGGCTGCGCAGTCGCTCGGCGGTACGGTGCGCTGCGCCGCATACGCGCTGCCCGGCACGAAAGCGCTTGCGCAAAACGCCCTGGCTGCCCTTGGGAAAGATGGCATGGCTTGTCTGCTCGCAAACCACGGCGCAGTCTGCCTCGGCCGCGATATGGACGAAGCGTTCCGAACGGCAGCGGTGCTCGAGATGACGGCGGAGGTATACCGTATGGCGCGCACGCTCGGCACGCCGAAGCCCGTTAGCGCGGAAAACGCGGCATATCTGCGGGAGTTCATGCTGCACCGCTATTTCGTGCAGAAGGACTGAAGCTGGGACAACGGCGTTTCCTCAGCCTGCGCGTGGAGCGCTACAGCAGCGTTTTCAGAGAGAACAGCTCGATCTCGCGCAGTTGCTCCACGCCGCAGCGCAGACCCGCCGCAGCGACGAGAAGATCCTCACGCTCAGACAGCGGCGCCGCCGCTTCGACCGCCGTGAGCAGAGCGTCTACCGCACCGTGATCGAGAAACAGCTTGCAGACGGGGAGCTTTTCACGCGTTGTTTCGGAAAGTGCCGAAAGCTCCCGCTGCGCAAGGGGCAGATCGCCGGAGAGCGCCGCTTGTTCCGCCGCGTTTACGAAGCGAAGCATCGCGTCCGTCGTGCGGGACAGATACAGCCCCGGCACGATGAACAGAAAGAGCAGGAGCGCGGCGACAATGAAATTCGCCGTGCGTCGGATCCGGTTAAACCGCATGTTTTTTCGCCTCCGTTTCGAGCACGGTCTGCTGCGCGCCGTTTGTCTGCCGCTGTTGGATAAAGAGCGTGCCGTCCGGCGTGAGCTGCGCGAAAAACACGTCTCGTGGGTCGCGGATCCCCGCCTTTTTGAGCTGTTCCAGCACCCAGTCACGGCTGACGCCCGTGCTGCGCACAGCGCGCTCGGAGATCACGCCGTCCAGCACGAGCATGTATGCAAGTCCTTCGTCGTTTTTCAGCGGGAGACCCAGATCCTGCGCGGTGGGCGTCTGGTATGCACATTTTTGCAGAACGCTCAGCGAGCCGTTCGTTTCGAGAATGGCATAGCTGACGTTGCTGAGGTCAAAAACGTCCTTTGCGCGGAGCTGGTCGAGCAGGTCGACCACGGTGTAGTTTGCCGCGCGCATGACGTCCTCCTGCAAAACACCGTCCGCAATGAGCAGAAGCGGATTGCCGCAGAGCGCGCGGCGAAGACGGCTGCTTTTGAGACAGATCCAGTTCACGAGCTGCTGCACAAGGTAGAGCGCGAGGATCGGAACGACGCTGTAGGTGAGCGGGATCCCCGTGTCCGCGATGGCGCAGGAGGCCAGATCCGCGATCATGAGCGTGATCAGGAGGTCAAAAGGCTGGAGATCCGCGATCTGACGCTTGCCGGTCAGGCGGAGTACGGTAAATACAAGCGCGTACATCAGCGCAGCGCGCAGGAACAGGATCAGCATGGGTGTCGGTTCGCCTCCAAACGGCGGACGGGCCGCCGTACTTTTCGCTTAGTCTTTCAAAAAATGGAGAAGCGCATTCGCGGCCGCGTTAAATTTTTGTCCTGCGGCTTGCAACGAACGCGCGTTCCATGGTTTAATATACAATATCTACCTGTTCGGAGGATAAACATGCAGCGAATCGGCAAGGAGGCGTATTACCTCTCTATCGCGGCGGAGGTCGCGAGACGATCCACCTGTCTCAGACGGCAGTACGGCGCAGTCATCGTCAAAAACGACGAGATCGTTGCGACCGGCTACAACGGCGCGCCGCGCGGAGACGAAAACTGCTGTGACGTCGGCGTTTGCTGGCGTGAGCACAACAACATCCCGCACGGCGAGCAGTATGAAAAATGCGTGGCTGTCCATGCGGAGCAGAACGCCATCATCTCCGCGAGCCGGCGCGATATGCTGGGCGGAACGCTGTATCTTGCGGGCTTTGAAAACGGCGGCGCCATCGCGGACGCCACGCCGTGTCTGATCTGCAAGCGGCTCATCAAAAACGCGGGCATCGTCCGTGTCATCAATCAAAACGGGGAGGTTGTCATATGAACATCGGACGGGTCGGTGACGGGAACGTCGTACTCATCGCGGGCGGCGGAAGGGTGTATACGGACGTCGCGGCGCGGTTCACACGCACGGAGAAAGGACTGTCGGAGATCATCGCGTCGCCGTATAATGCGGCGCTCGTGCGCTCCATCGTGGACAAGGGCCACCTTGCCGCAACGGAATTTGACTATTTCCTGTTCGGCGTGGAGGGGTATTCCCGCGTGACGGAGGTGCAGCTCGTGAGAAAACGGATGGCCAATTACCTCATCAAGAGCGGCCGGGTGGATAAACACGGGAAACGTTCGTTTGATGTGGTCGTGCCGGACGGCATTCTTGCGCACAGCGCGGAATGCATGCTTGAGGACGGAACGCCGATCCGGCTGTCAGGCGAGGCGCTTCTGCGTCTCACGGAGCAGTGGTACGATGCCGGCGTCGAAGCGGGACTCCCGGAGGAGGATCTGCGCTATCTCAAACCGCAGGCGACGGAGTTCAAGGCGCTTGTCGGCATGAACGCGCATGCGCTGCTCGACTGGTTCCGGATTCGCTGCTGCAGGAACGCACAGGCGGAGATCCGCGACATGGCATGGAAAATGTTGCGGCTCTGCAAGGAGGCGGCGCCCGATCTGTTCCGCGACGCCGGCCCGTCCTGCGCGGCGCTCGGATATTGTCCGGAGAACGATTTTCAAAACCCCGACTGCCATGTGATCCGCAAAGCGCAGGCGCTGGAACTGCTGCGCGCGGCGAGGACGGAGGGCTGAGCGCGATCGTTTCGCACGCATAAAAAGAAAGACGGCTGCACAGGGTCGCGCGCCCATGCAGCCGTTTTTTTGTTCGCAGAAAATGTGCCGCCGCTTATGACTTTGACAGCCGGCGAACGAGATCGAAGCAGAGCTGGAAGAAATCGTTCCGCCGTTCCGCCATGATGCAGCCGATGCCGCGATCCGTGACCTCATCCGTCATGCCGGTGCAGTAGTTTGCGACGATGCCGAGAGCCGCATATTCCATGCCGAGTTCACGGCAGAGCGGCGCTTCCGGAACGATCGTCATGCCAACGACCTGCGCGCCGAGCATCCGCAGCATCCGGATCTCCGCAGCGGTCTCAAAGCGCGGACCCTCCATGCAGGCATAGACTGCGCGCCCGGCATAGGGCAGACTATGCTCGCGGATGAGAGATTCGAGCGTCATGGACAGCGTGGTGCTGAATACGTCCTCCATGCCCGCGTGGAGTCCCTGCCTGTGTTCGCGTTCAAAGGAGGATTCCCGGGATTTTGTGAAATCGAGAAAATCCGAGATGAGGCAGAAGTTTCCGAGATGGCAGGTATAGTCGCAGGTCCCGACCGAGGTCGCGCCGACCACATGCGTGACGCCGAGCTGATGCAGCGCGTATACGTTCGCACGATAGTTGATCTGGCCGGGATCGAGCGCATAGAGTACGCCGTGGCGGGAGAGGAAGATGACCTCTACGCCGTCCTCCAGCGCGCCGTGAAACACGATGACGTCACCGTAAGGGGTGGACACGGCCTGCTCGTGATAGGGAATGGGCAGCGTTTCGATGTTGGTGCCGCCGATGATTGCGATTTTCATGTTTGTTCGGATCCTCCTTTGATCGCCATGTTTCTATGCTTCTCCGAACCGCTCAGCGCAGACGGAGTCCTTTCGGAAGGTGGTTTTTGAGCGTTCCGCGGTCGCACTTCCCGAAGCCCAGCGGATGCCCGTGTACGCAGACTGCGGCGTATCCGGTAAGAGACGGGTCGCAGGGGACCGTTTCACCTGCAAGAAATGCAAAGAGCGCTGCGCCGTCGAGTGTGAGCGCCGTCAAAAATTCGTCCCCGGGGTACGCAAGGAACAGCGCGTGCGCAGGCCGGAACCGCTCGCCGCGCAGCTCGCCCGCGAGCACGCCGCAGGAGAGCACGCGCATCTCGGAGAGCGCGTCCGGCACGCGCTCCGGCTGCAAAAATACGCGGCCGTCCAGGAGAAACAGCGGGATCGATCCGGGGCGCGCAGACATAGTATCTTTGAAAAAACGATCGAGCGCCGCGTCCGCCGCAGGATTGATCGGCTTTCCTTTGCGGGAAGGGACGCGCCGGCCGCCCGACTGCGTTTTTTCAATTGCGGCGGGCACGGGGGAATCGTCGCGCAGAAGCAGCGCAGCAAATTGGCCCTCGCCCGTTGAAGTGTGCGGATAAAACCTCTTCTGCGCGGCGCAGGAAAAAGCCGGATGTGCGGCGAGGAACCATGCGACCGTCTCTTCGTTCTCCTCGGGGGAGAAGGTGCAGGTCGAGTAGACCAGTCTGCCGCCGGGCTTGACGCAGACTGCCGCGCTCTCGAGAATGCGGCGCTGCCGCTCCGCCGAGGCGCGCACGTGCGCTTCCGACCAATCGCAGACCGCCTGCGGTTCTTTGCGGAACATGCCCTCGCCCGAGCAGGGCGCGTCCACAAGCACGGCGTCGCAACTGCCGGAAAGCAGAGGACAAAGCGCGTCCGGCCGCATGTTCGTAACGACTGCATTTTGTACGCCGAGCCGCTCCAACGTGCCGGAGAGCACGCCCGCACGCTGCGGAACGATCTCGTTGGCGATGAGAAGCCCGGTGTTCTGCATCCCTGCGGCGAGCTGTCCCGTTTTTCCGCCTGGCGCGGCGCACAGATCCAGCACCGTTTCATGCGGTTTTGCGCAGAGCAGCGTCGCCGGAAACTGCGCGGACGGTTCCTGCATATAGAATAGGCCCGCAGCATGCAGGAGATTCGTTCCGACCGGGAAGTCCTCCGGAACGAAAAAGCCCTCCGGTACGATCTCGTCGGGCGTCAGCGCTGCATCCGCAAGCGAAAGAAACGCCGCAACGTCTGTTTTCAGCGTGTTGACGCGCAGAGCACGGGGACGCGTCCGCTCCATGGCGGAAAGATAATCGGCATAGCCGGGGTCGCCGAGCTGACGGTGCATACGGCGGAGAAAGGCTTCGGGCAACTGGGTCATACGGAATACTCCAAAGAAAGGACGATGGGGCCGCCGCTAAAACGGGAAACGGGTCACAGCGAGCGGAGAACGCACGCGGTCGGGCGGACAATAACCAGTGTTCATGCCCGCGCAGATACGGTGCGCACGGGCGATGATTTCATTGATGACGGGATATTCGGGTTCATCGATGGAAACGGGCAGCCCCGCCCGGTCGCGATCCAGAATGGTCATTGGAAGAGATGCAGCGCCTTTCCCTATTTCGAAACTGGAACGGGGATCGGCGGACGCACCCGAACAGGACGCATTCGACACCGTTCCCCTATCTTTTACTATGCTAACAAAAAAGCGCTCAACAAGCAAGCGTTTTTGTGGTATGCTTACAAAGCAAAGCCAGATTGCGGAGGATACAATATGAAAAAAGCCATTGTAACCGTCGTAGGACACGACCGCGTGGGGATCATTGCGCGCGTCGCCACGCTGCTTGCGGAATACGGCGTGAATGTGCTCGACATCAGTCAGACGGTCATGAACGAATACTTTACCATGGTCATGCTTGTGGACGTGCAGGGCTGCACGGCGGAGTTTACCGTACTGCGCGACGCGCTGAACCGGCTCGGAGAGGAAATGGCGCTGTCCATCCGTATCCAGCATGAGGACATTTTCAACGCCATGCATTCGGTGAACTGACATGCTGAATCAAACGGAAATTCTTGAAACGATCCGAATGATCGAGCAGCAGCACCTCGACATCCGCACGATCACGATGGGCATATCGCTCATGGACTGCGCGGACGGAGATGCGCAGACCGCATGCCAAAAGATCTACGACAAGATCATGCGCCTTGCGGGAAATCTTGTGAAAACCGGAGAGCAGATCGAAGCCGAGTTCGGCATCCCGATCGTGAACAAACGCATCAGCGTTACGCCGATCGCGGAGATCGCGGCTGCGTCCCGCACGACGGATTACGTCGTCTTTGCAAAAACGCTCGATCGCGTGGGCGAGGAGCTTGGCGTGAATTTTGTGGGCGGGTTTTCCGCGCTGGTGCAGAAGGGCATGACCCGCGCGGACGAGCGGCTCATTGCCTGCATTCCGGAGGCGCTTGCCGTGACGAACCGCGTGTGCAGCTCGGTCAACGTCGCGTCCACGCGCGCCGGCATCAACATGGACGCCGTCCGCTGGATGGGCGAAACGGTCAAAGCGACTGCCGCGCGCACCGCGGAGCAGGACGGCCTCGGCTGTGCAAAGCTCGTTGTGTTTGCAAACGCCGTGGAGGACAATCCGTTCATGGCCGGCGCGTTCCACGGCGCGGGCGAGCCGGAGTGCTGCATCAATGTCGGCGTGTCCGGCCCCGGCGTGGTCAAGAGCGCGCTGGAGCAGGTGCGCGGCGCATCGTTTGACGTGGTTGCGGAAACGATCAAAAAGACCGCATTCCGCATCACGCGCATGGGACAGCTCGTGGCGCGCGAAGCGGCGGAACGTCTCGGCGTCCCCTTCGGCATCGTCGATCTGTCGCTTGCACCCACGCCCGCGGTGGGCGATTCGGTCGCGTATATTTTGGAAGAGATGGGGCTTGAACAGGCGGGAGCACCCGGCACGACCGCCGCGCTTGCACTGCTGAACGACGCGGTGAAAAAGGGCGGCGTCATGGCGTCCGGGCATGTCGGCGGACTGTCCGGCGCGTTCATTCCGGTCAGCGAGGATGCGGGCATGATCGCGGCGGCAAGGAACGGGGCGCTCTCGCTCGAAAAGCTCGAGGCTATGACCTGCGTTTGCTCCGTGGGCATCGATATGGTCGCGATTCCCGGCGATACGGAAGCGTCCGCCATCTCCGCGATCATTGCGGACGAGGCCGCCATCGGCATGATCAACCAGAAAACGACCGCAGTGCGCATCATCCCCGTGCCGGGCAAGACCGTGGGCGACTCGGTCGAGTTCGGCGGGCTGCTCGGAACCGCACCCATCATGCGTGTGAACCCGTGCGGCAGCGCGGACTTCATCGCGCGCGGCGGACGGATCCCCGCGCCGATCCACAGCCTCAGAAACTGAAGACTGCCGAACAGCGGAACAAATTGCGAGCGCCGCCCGTGCAACGGGCGGCGCTCGGCCGCATGGCGCGGCGGTCAGCGACGTATGCTTTGCGATCCCGGAATGAAGCGCTGTACATAAACGTAGGCGTCGATCGGTGCTTTCTTGTGAGGAGCCCATTTCAAACTTGTTTTGCTTTCCATTTGTCGGATTTTATGCGATAATAAGAAAAGATTCGTCTGCCCGGCGCCTGCGGAAGTGAGCGCGGTATTTCATGCGGGCGGATACAGGCTCGGCCAAGGAGAAGTTTCAAAGAAAATATGGAATCGCAAAACGAGTTTTTCATAGATCAGACCCTGTATTCCGGCGCGCCTGACCGGCTTTTCGAACGGAGCGAAACGGAGCGCCTTGTATATCAAACCCTTGAGCGCCTGCATATCCCGTTTACGCGCGTCGATCACGCGCCCGCGGCGACGATCGCGGACTGCAAAAATGTCGACCGTCTGCTCGGCACGGAGATGTGTAAGAATCTGTTTCTTACCAACGCACAGAAAACGGCGTTCTATCTGCTGCTCATGCCGGGCGATAAGCCGTTCCGTACAAAGGATCTGTCCAAGCAGATCGGTTCCGCGCGGCTGTCGTTTGCGGATGCGGAGTACATGTGGGAGTTCCTTCATATTCGGCCCGGCGCGGTATCCGTGATGGGATTGCTGTTTGACACGGAGCGGCGCGTGCGGCTGCTTATCGATCGCGAGCTGCTTTCCGCACCCTGCCTTGGCTGTCATCCCTGCGAGAACACATCGAGCCTCGGGATCGCGACGGCGGACATCCTGAATGTATTTTTGCCCTATACGGGACACTCCTACACGGAGATAACGCTGTAACATGACGGCGTGTCCGCGATGCAGGGAGACACTTTATGCTTCGCGGCGCAGTCGGCGCCGTGAAAGGAGGACAAAAGTATGACGACCCACCTGAGACGTGCGGCGCTTTTGCTGTCTATTTTCCTGCTTTTGATTCCGGCGGGCTCTCGTGCCGATGACGGGGAAACGATTTCAAACGGCACGGCGGCGCTTCCGGAGGGGTTGGAAGACTTCGCGTGGCGACTCACGGACGGCGATGAAAACAGCCGCGTTCATATTCCCGCGGAGGAGACGCTGACGCTTCGTCCGGAGGACAAGGCGGCCGCGCTGCTGCTCGTCTGGTACACGCTGCCGAAAAGCGTTTCGGTCACACAGCTCACAGCGAGCGGGGATGCGATCGAAACCGTCACGACGGGTGGCGCGTTGGAAACGCTTGTGCCGCTGAATGCTCACACTGCCGAGCTGCGGCTGACATCCGAGGAGGGCTTCGCTCTCTCGGAATATCGCTTTTTGACAGCGGAGGAAGCTGAAAACGCCACGGTCTGGGAGGAACCCGCGCCCGTGGACGTCATGCTGATCGCCGCACATGCGGGGGATGAGCTCACCTGCTTTTCCGGGCTGCTTCCGACGCTTGCGGAGCGACAGCTTCGGGTCGTGACCGTGCTGCTCTCAGATCAGAACCGAAAGGCCGAGCAGGAGTCGCTCCGTACCGCCGCGGCGTTCAACAGCCGGATCGCGCCGGTATTTTACTGCGGGAAGAACGTGCATCTGTCGGAGGAATACGCGAACGAGGCGCGCAGGGTCTGGAAAGATGAAGCGGTGCGGAGCTTTCTTGTGAAGGCATTGCGGCAGTACAGGCCGGCAGTCGTCATCACGCACGGCACGGATATCGACGGCGAAGGCGGAGACGCCATGCGCGTCTACACTGCCGGGATCGTGCAGCAGGCTGTTGATTGGGCCGCGAATCCGGCAAGGGAGTCCGGCAGAAGAAACGCGCTCGCCGCGCATACGGTGCAGAAGCTGTACCTGCGCATGGACGGCGGTTCTGCAGAGACGGCGGCAGCGGACGGCGCGCAGCAACCCACGGTCCGATTGACTTACGACATGCCGCTGCAGCTGTTTGAGGAAAGGACTGCACTCGAATGCGCCGAGAAGGCGCTTGCGGCGTGCTCGACCATTGCGCTGTACAGGCCGCATGCACCGCAGGAAAACGCATTTACGCTTGCGTTCTCCGCAGTCGGAGAGGACAGCGGAAAGAACGATCTCTTTGAGCATATTCCGGCCGAGACGCTTTCAAACGCCGGGCTGCCTGCACCGACCATAGCGCCGACGCCGATCCCCACACCGGAGCCGACGGCGTTGCCCGATACAGTGACCGCGCCCGATGCGGCCGCTGCCGCGGAGACGTCTGACGAACCGCAGCATCCCGGACTGTATCCTGCGGTCGGCTGTCTGGCGCTCGGCATCGCGACTGCTGCCGCGCTCTATTTCTGCAAGCGGAGGGCATGGACGGAGCAACACGGAACGACCGGGACGCTGCTGAGAAGCGCGATCCCGCTTGCCGCAGGAGCTTTGCTTGCCGCGGCGCTGCTGCTGACCGACCTTCCCGCGAAGACGGCAGAGCCGGAGGCAACGCCTGCGCCTACGCCCGCAGCCACGGCGGAGCCGACGCCGGAGACCGAACCCGAACCGGAGGATGCGTGGACACCCTATTTTCGGCAGCCGGGCGATCCGGAGGAGGTCGTCCTTGTCGATGAAGAAAACGGAAGATGGGAATACCGCTCGGACACGCTGTCCGTCCTGATCGACAGGCACACGGATGAAAGCGTTCCGCTCGTCTGGTACATCGCGCACATTCGGATGCGCGGAGTGGATGCGTTCCGACCGGGCTTCGGAAGTCCGGTTGACAACGGGAAACACAGACTGAAGCCGTGGCGGCTTGCGCGCAGAGCGTGCGCCGTGCTCGCGATCACGGGTGACAATCTGGTCAACGGCGAAATGAATCGAAAGGGGCGGCTCATCCGCAACGGCAGGCTGTACGCGGACGGCAACGATCAGCCGACGCTCGCGCTCTGCCCCGATATGACGCTGCGCATCTATGAACGCAACACCCCGCCGGACACCATTCTGGAGGACGGCGTACAGAACACCTTCGGCTTCGGTCCGGTGCTTGTTCGCGACGGACAGGTCGCGGAGGAGGAATGCTGCCGCCACCGCGTGAGAAACAAGAACCCGCGTGCGGGCATCGGTATGGTCGAGCCGGGACACTACGTGGCGATCGTCGTGGACGGCCGGCAAGCGGAGTACAGCGTCGGCGTTACGCTCTTGGATTATGCCGAGATGTTCGTGAACGAGGGCTGCACGGTCGCTTATAACATGGACGGCGGCGTTTCCTCGGGCATGCTGTTCATGGGCGAGAACCTGAACCAGCACAAGGACAGCCGCAGCAAGAAACGCAGCGGACAGCGCTCCTGGGCGGACGCGCTGCTGTTCGGATATTCCGAGCTGGTGCCGACAGAAGACGATCCGATTTATAATACGGGAAACCTGGATGAAAAGAAACCGCGTGAATGACCAGCGCCATCGGGCGGCGGTCTTAACCAAACGTAAGGATAGGTAGGATATGAAAAAAGCGAATCGATTTGCCGTATTGGCGCTCTGTATTCTGTTATTGGCCGGAGGTCTGCCCGCCGCCGTATTGGCAGAGGCTGACCCGACGCCGGACGCAGTGCTCGCAGAAACACCCGCGCCTGCGGAACCGTCGACCGAAACGCCGCCGGAGGACATGGCCGCGCTTGTGACGCTGCCCGAATACATGAGCGAAGAGGGCGACGTGTCGTGGCGTATCACGGACGACGATCCGAACAGCCGCATTCGGGTCAAGGCGCGCTATGACATTACGCTGTTCGTCCCGGAAGGCGCCGCGCTGCTGCGGCTCTCATGGTACGAATCGCCGGAGAAGGTGCAGATCAAGCAGCTTGACGGCGCGGGAGAGATCTTGACGGAGGAAACGCTGGAGAACGGCCCGCTGACCTCCTATCTGACGCCGGTGTCCGGCTGCAAACAGGTGCAGCTGAAGGCGCTGAAAGCGTATGAGCTGTCGGGATTCCGTTTCTATGATGCGGAGACGGCGGCTGCGGCCGGTATCCCGGAGGAGATCGAAAAGGCGGATCTTTTGATCATTGCCGCGCATACGGGCGATGAGCAGCTGTATTTTTCCGGCATTGCGCCCATGTATGACGCGGAACGGTGCCTGCACACGGTGAGCGTGTTCCTGTCCAGCAAGAACCGGCTTGCCACGGAAAACGCCATGCAGGCGGCGGCCGCGGCAGGGCAGAAGGCCGCGCCCGTGTTCATCGGGCGGGAATACCGGCTGCTTTCCCGGGAATATCAAAAGGAAGCGGAGTCTTACTGGCGGCAGAGCGTGATCGTCAAGGAACTGGTTGACGTAATCCGGCGTTATCGGCCCGAGGTGATCGTCACGCACGCTGCGGAGGGCGAAGAGGAGGAGGCCATGCACGCCTGTACGGCCGCTATCGTCGAGGCTGCGATCGAGGAAGCGGCGCATCCGAAGCGCGGCCCGAAATCGCTGAAGCTCTACGGCCCGTGGCAGGTCAAAAAGCTCTATGAGCACTGCACCGCAGATACGGCCGGCGCAACGCTGCTTCCGATCGACGAACCGCTTTGCAGCTTTGACGGCAAAACCGGCCGTGAAGTCGCGGAAGAGCGGCTGCTGGACTATGCCTATCTCGGCACTTACCATAAGCATACGACGGACAGCGCGTACCGGCTCGTGTATACGGAGGTCGGGGAGGACAGCGCAAAGAACGATCTGTTTGAGCATATCGATCCGTCAAGCCTCACAAACGTGGGCGCGGCGCTTCCCACGCCGTCCCCGGTCCCGACGCCGGAAGCAACGCTGGAACCTACGCCGGTGCCGACGCAGGAGCCTGCGGCAGAGCCCGCAGCCGCAGCCGTGCCGGATATGCAGCAAACGCCGGAGCGGGGCCGTACATGGCTTCTGCCCGCCGTGGCCGCGGGGATCGGACTGCTTGCGACGCTGTTCCTTGCCGCTTGGCGAATTCTTGCGACCGTTCGGCGCAGCAGGAAAAAACCGACGCGGCTGTTCTGCATATTGCCGCTGCTGCTGATGCTCGTGATCGCAGCCGTGCTGTACTATCTGCTTCCCGGAGAACGGGACGCTGCGCAGATCACTGCGGAGCCAACGCTTGCGCCCACGCCCATGCAAACGCCGGAGGCTGACATGGCGCAGGAGGCGGCGGAGCCCGCGCCGGAGACGACGCCGCATCCATGGGAAGAGTACTTTGCAAGGAGCGACGGCAGCGACGAGCAGGTCGTCTGGGAAGAGGAAAACGGGCATTGGGAATACCGCTCGGAGGATCTGTCGGTCATCATCGACCGACATGAAAAACCGGAAGCGCCGCTCGTGTGGTATATCGCGCATATCCGGATGCGGAACGTGGATGCATTCCGGCCGGGATTCGGCTATTTTGACGAGCGCGGCTCTGCAAAGATCGCGCCGTGGAAGCTTGCGCGCACCTATCGCGCCGTGTTGGCCATCACGGGCGATAACCTGATCAACAGCGAAAAGGGACTGAAAGGCGTGCTCATCCGCAACGGCAAGGTGTACGCCAAGGGAAAAGCACAGCCGACGCTCGCGATCTGCCCGGATATGACGCTGCGCATCTATGAGCGCGGGGTCTCGGCGGACACGATCCTGGAGGACGGCGTGCAGAATACCTTCGGCTTCGGTCCTGCGCTTGTACGGGACGGCGCGGTCGCGCAGGAGGAGTGCAGCAAGCACAGCGTCAGATTCATGAATCCGAGGGCGGGTCTCGGCATGATCGAACCGGGGCACTATGTCGCGATCGTTGTGGACGGACGGCAAAAGGAGTACAGCATCGGCGTCACGCTTTTGGAGTATGCCGAAATGTTTGTGAACGAGGGCTGCACCGTGGCGTACAACATGGACGGCGGCATTTCCGCAGGGATCGTTTTCATGGGCGAGAACCTGAACCAGCATAAAAAGGGCGGCAACGGCAGGATCAGCAGCCAGCGGCCCTGGCCGGACGCGCTGCTTTTCGGGTACTCGGAGACCGTGCCGACCCTCGACGATCCGATCTACAACACGGGCAATCTGGATGAGAGAATACCGCGCAACTGAAGCGGGAAGAAAACGGATAAAGGAGAACGACAATGCAGGAAAAAGCAAAGAAGATCCTTGTGTTCCAAAGTGATTTCGGTCTTGTTGACGGCGCGGTCGCCGCTATGTACGGCGTTGCGCTCGCCATCGACCCGACGCTGCGGCTCTACAATCTGACGCATGACATCACGCCCTACAACGTGTTCGAGGCGTCCTACCGTCTGTTCCAGTCCGTTGAATACTGGGCGGAGGGAACGGTGTTCGTTTCCGTCGTTGATCCGGGCGTGGGCAGCGACAGAAAGAGCGTCGTTGCAAAGACGAGCGCAGGGCAGTACATCGTAACGCCCGACAACGGAACGCTCACGCATATCAAACGCTTTATCGGCATCGATGCGGTGCGCGAGATCGACGAAACCCGGCACCGCCGCAAGGATACGCAGCATTCCTACACCTTCCATGGCCGCGATGTGTACGCAAACACGGGCGCAAAGCTCGCCGCGGGCGTCATCACCTTTGAGGAGATCGGGCCGGAACTGCCCGTGGAAGGTCTGCTGGAGCTTCCGACGGGAACGGTGGAAACGGCGGAGGATTGCGTGAGCGGATGCGTGGACATTCTGGACGTGCGCTTCGGCAGCCTTTGGACGAACATCCCGCGCGAGACCTTCGAGCAGATCGGCGTGGGCTTCGGTGATGAGGTCGAGGTCACGATCGAGAACAACGGCATTCTGGTCTATAAAAACCGCATCACCTACGGACATTCCTTTGCAGACGTCCACATCGGCGAGGCGCTGGTATACGTCAACTCGCTCTATCGCATGGCGGTAGCGATCAATCAGGGTAGCTTTGCGCGCGCTTACAGCGTCGGCACGGGCATGCACTGGCGGATCACGTTCCGCAGGGTCTAAAAGCAGCGCGGCAGGGCAGGAGGGAAGGCCATGGAGAATCCATATCCGCATTTTGTCGTGCATATCCCGCACAGCAGTCTGTACATTCCGGAGGAGGAACGTAAAACGTTCCTGCTTTCGGACGCGGCGCTTTTTGCAGAGCAGCGGCGCATGACGGACACTTTCTGCGACGAGTTGTATGAGGACGGCGAACGCTTCCCTGTGCGCGTGGTCGCGCCGGTGAGCCGGCTCGTGTGTGATGTGGAGCGTTTTCGGAACGATGCGGACGAGCCCTGTGCAAAGCAGGGCCAGGGGCTCATGTATGTTCGCACGAGCTTCGGGAAGCAGCTCCGCAAGAACGATCCCGCGCTCAGACAGCACATCCTTGACAGCTATTACGACCCGCATCATGCGCGGCTTACGGCGGCGGTCGCCCATGCGCTCGAAACAACGGGGCGCTGTACGATCCTCGACGGACATTCTTTCCATTCCTGGTATCCGCCGCGGCTGAAGTGCCTGTTCGACCGGCCGGACGTCTGCATCGGCACGGACGCGTTCCACACGCCAAAGGACCTTCGGGACGCGATGGTGGAGCATGTCAGAAACGCCGGACTGCATGTGCGGGTCAATACGCCGTACAGCGGCGCCATTACGCCGCTCTGCTATTACGGCAAAGAGAAACGCGTGATCTCTGTGATGATCGAGATCAACCGCAAGCTCTATATGAACGAACGCACGCTGGAAAAAACGGAGAATTTTGAGCGCACGCGAGCGCTATGCCGCGAACTGATGGAGATCGCGGCGGCGTGGGGGACGGCCCGCTGACAGCGGACGAACGGCGCGTTTTGCCGGGATACGGCGCGGACGCTTCCGTTTCGACAAAGCTTTCGCTTGCGGCGGACGTGATCCGGCGCTATGATGGGATCCATGGAGGACACGACGGAACAACGGAGAGCACCCGATACGGCCGAAAGTGCAGAACGCGCACGGCCGTTTGTTCGGTTACTCTTTTTCTTTTATGTTTTGCTGCTGCTGTACCTGCTCTTTTTCCGACGCGCAGGCGATGCGCTCGGCGCTTGGGACGACTATCTGGAGGCAGGGCGGATCAGTCTTGTGCCGCTCGCAACGGTGCGGCGCTATCTGCGCGCGCTGAAAAACGGCCGCGTCGTCGCGATCGCGCTCGTCAACCTCATCGGGAATTTCCTGCTGTTTCTGCCGATGGGTGCGATACTTCCGCTGCTGTACCCGTCCATGCGGCGGACGTGGCGATTCGTGCTCTTGCAAACGTTGCTGCTGCTCGCGGTCGAGGCCGCACAGCTCATTCTGCGGTGCGGAAGCTGCGACATCGATGATGTGATCCTGAATCTCGCGGGTGCGCTCGCCGGATATCTTGCCGCAAGGCTGCATCTGCGCAGGAAACGGCTCGCCGCAAAATAAAAAGAAAGCATCCCGACGTTTTCGAGCGGACGAATGCTTCGTCCGAGAACGTGGAGACGCCAGCTTGGCCGCAGAGAAACGTTGGCGGTCACGCCCAGAGGGACGTCCAGTCCGACAGCGATCGCCCCTCGTCGAGCTCGCGGAGCGCGGCCAGCTCATCGTCGGTCAGCGCAAAGTCCAGCACGTCGAGATTCTGCCGCATCCGGATCGGGTCTGCGGTCTTCGGAACGATCGCGACACCGCTTTGCAGCAGGAAACGCAGAGCGACCTGCGCCGCGGTCTTGCCGTGCCTTTCTCCGATGGCGCAGAGAAGAGGGTTTCGGAAGATCTCATGCTTGCCCTGCGCGAGCGGTCCCCAGGCCTGCGCGGCGGTACCTGTCTCCGCCATATGCCGGACGAACGGGAGCTGCGTATAGAACACATGCGACTCGATCTGATTCACGGCGGGGATAAGGCCGCATTCGGAAAGAAACAGGTCATACCTTCGCCGGTTAAAATTTGAAACGCCGATCGACCGGATAAGTCCCGCTGCGTGGGCCTCGGTCAAGGCGCGATACATCTCCGCCGCATGTGAATACGGCTCGTGGATCAGCACAAGATCCAGATAGTCGAGCTTCATGCGCTGCAAACTCCGTTCGATCGCCGACAGGGCCTTGCCGTAGCCGTTGCAGGCCCCGTCAAGTTTGGTCGTGAGAAAGAGGCTTTCCCGCGTTAGTCCGCTTTCGCGCACACCTTCGCCCGTTTCCGCCTCATTTTCATACATGATCGCGGTATCGATGAGACGATAGCCGGCAGAGATCGCCTCTGCGACCGCAGACGTGCAGGCCTTTCCCCGAAGATCCCAAGTGCCGAAGCCGATACGCGGCATTGCGGCGCCGCTGTTGAGGTGAATGACGGTCGCTTCTTGCAAAACCATGCCGGATACTCCCTTTTCAATACGATAGTCGCTGCGTGCGCCCGAACATCGGCCGGATCGCTGTGTAGAAAAAAACGGACAGGGACTGTCCGTTTTTTTGTCTGTCGTTCATTCCGTGCCGCTGCGCGTTACGGATTCGGCGTTGCCGTGCTCTGTGCGGGCGTCGCTGTTGAAACGGTCATGCCCGGCGTCGCAGTGCCGCCCGGTGTGGACGGGGACGCTGCCGAGCCCGCTGCTGTGCCGTCTGCGGCGATCGCCTGGTCGCTGTAGAGGAGCTTCAGCGTCTGCTGCCCCGCTTTGCCGTCTGCATCAAGTCCGTTTTTCTGCTGGAATTTCTGCACGGCAAGCACGGTGCTTTCGCCGCAGTAGCCGGTCGCGGCCGTTTTGAGATACCCGAGCTGGATGAGACGCTCCTGCATCTTTGTGACCATGTCGCCCTCGTCGTTGCGCGAGATGAAATATCCTTTCGCCTGATCCGACATGAGCAGATCGTAGGTCGAGACGCCGCATTGTCCGTCGGATTCCAGGTTGTTTTTGATCTGGAAGGTGCGGATGGCGTTCTTTGTCTTGGAACCGTATACGGTGGTGACCTGTTCCACGCCGTCAACGACCGGGTAATCCATATAGCCGAGGTCGATGAGCCGCTGCTGGATCTCCGCCACGATGTCCGCCGTCATACCGAAATTGAGCGGCGTTGCGCACGGATGCGGGGTGGGCGCCACCGTGGGCGTGGGCGTGGGCGTCGGCGTGGGCGTGCTGGTAATGACGGGGGTCTCGCTGGCCGCGACGACGGGCGGCGTTGCAGGCTCCTTTGGGATCAGCACCACGACAAGGATCACTGCGATGAGCACAAGCGTAATGCCGCCGCCAATGAGCAGCAGCGTGCGCGACGGTACGTCGGCCATGGCTCTGCGGATCGCGCGAATGCGGCGGACAAGGGCGCTGTTGCCAGGTTCGTCGTCCGACGCGAACGCTTCGCCGTCGGAGAGCAGGGAATCGTCTTCGCTGCGCGTTTCCTCATCGTACGATTCCTCGTCACCATAGCGCGGTTTGCGCCGCCTGCGCGGTTCGTGCTCCGTTTCGTCCTGCGCCGCATCGTGGCGACGATGTCGTCTGTGCGACTCGCCCTCCGTCTCGTCGTAGGATTCTTCGTCATAGGAACGCGGGCGTCTCATGCGGCTCGTTTCGTCCGCACGCGGCGCGCTCTGTTCGGGACGGCGGTAGCTGCCCGTGTAGCCCTGCGTCTCGACGGCGTCTGCCCGGCGCTGCTGCGGATATCCGGCCTGTGCCGTTCCATAACCGCCGTAGGAAGGCGTATACTGGTGGGATGCGCCGTACTGCTGGGCGTAGCGGGGATCCTGCGCGTACTGCTGCTCGCCGTACTGCGGCGTCTGCCCGTACTGCTGTACATAGCGAGGATCCTGCGCGTACTGCTGCTCACCGTACTGCGGCGCCTGTCCGTACTGCTGGGCGTAGCGGGGATCCTGCGCGTACTGCTGCTCGCCGTACTGCGGCGTCTGCCCGTACTGCTGGGCGTAGCGGGGATCCTGCGCGTACTGCTGCTCGCCGTACTGCGGCGCCTGTCCGTACTGTTGGGCGTAGCGGGGATCCTGCGCGTACTGCTGCTCACCGTACTGCTGGGCGTAGCGCGGGTCGCCCTGCTGCCGCGGGATACGCCCCGTCCGGCCGGCTGCCGCGTAGGACTCTCTGCCATCCGTTTCCGCGTGTCGGGATTCGCCGTAAGTTCTGTTGTTTTCCTCCATTGTTGTCTTCTCCTTCATCCGGTCCTTCTAAAGAGGCGTCCGAAAGATCCTTCACGGGACACACTGCCCCTACTATTTCACATACATAGTGTACCACAGGTAGGGGGGAGAAAGTCTTGCAGCATATTGTAAATAAAATATGGATAATTTGTTAATGTTGGACCAAAATGTAGAAAAAAGGGACTTGACCCTGGTCAAATCCCTCATTTTTACTTCCGAAACGGGTTCGGATTCCCCACTTTGCAAGTTTTGACGGCCGCGTCAGCCCTCGAGGATCGCGCGGCTGGAGCTTGCGCCGATGCGGGTCGCGCCTGCGGCGATCATGGCTTCCGCCGTTTCACGCGTGCGCACGCCGCCCGCCGCTTTGACGCCCAGCTCCGGGCCGACGGTCTTGCGCATGAGCGCGATGTCCTGCGTTGTTGCGCCGGCCGTGGAAAAGCCCGTCGAGGTCTTTACAAAATCTGCGCCCGCCGCCTTGGACAGCTCGCAAGCGAGGACCTTTTCTTCTTCGGTGAGCAGGCAGGTCTCGATGATGACCTTGACGATCGCGCCGCCCGCATGCGCCGCCTTGACCACGGCTGCAATATCGTCCTGCGCTTCCTGCGTCATGCCGCCCTTGAGATAGCCGATGTTGATGACCATATCGATCTCTTCCGCGCCGTCCTTCACGGCTTCAGCGGTCTCGAAGGCTTTTGCCGCCGTGGACATTGCGCCGAGAGGGAAGCCGACGACGCAGCAGGTTTTGATGCCTGTGCCAGCGAGCGCCTCATGCACGGTCTTTGCCCAGCAGCCGTTTACGCAGACGGACGCCGTATGGTACGCCTTCGCCTCTTCACAGGTCGCGAGGATCGCTTCCTTTGTTGCGTTGGCTTTGAGCAGGGTGTGGTCAATGTAACGCGCCAGTTCGCTGTTGTTCATTCTGTACCTCCAGGATCTCGCACGGAGAGATGCCGTGCGGACGATTTGATTTAGCATATTGTATTGTACCATAGCGAACGGGGGCTTTCAACCATCGTATACGGGAGACGGGGCTCAGCGTCTGAAATCTTCTGCACGGCATGATAGGATCAGCGAAAAAAAGAGGGAGCGTTGATTCGATAAAGAGATCTTGACGGACTGCACTGTGCTTGGCGGCGGCGTTGCGTCTCGGAAAGATTCATGCAAAACGGCGAATGCGCCGGAAAACAGGGCGGAAGAGACCGTCTGGCCGCAGGAGGCGCTTGCGGCACTTCAAAAGCGCCTGCCGTAAAGTCATCGCCGCGCCTTTCTTTGTATGCGAGCGCGCGTCCCGCTCCTTTTCCGGTCCGTTTCATTCGGGCGTAGCCTAATGATAATGTAAATTTCCGCGCTTTTCCGTTTCACAGATCTTGTACGAAAAAGAGGAAGCGGCTTTGTTCCTGCTTCCTCTCAAAAAGACTTATTTTAGGCTGGATTATTTGCCGAAGTAGCGCTTCAGCAGACCCTCAAAGCCGTGGCCGTGGCGGGCCTCGTCGCGGGCCATTTCGTGCACGGTGTCATGGATCGCGTCGAGGTTCTGCGCCTTTGCGAGCTTTGCAAGCTCGGTCTTTCCGAGACATGCGCCGTATTCCGCTTCCGCGCGAAGCTCGAGGTTCTTCTTCGTCGAGGTCGTCAGGACTTCGCCAAGAAGCTCTGCGAACTTTGCCGCGTGTTCCGCTTCTTCAAAGGCGTAGCGCTTGAATGCTTCCGCGACTTCCGGGTAGCCCTCGCGCTCGGCAACGCGGCTCATGGCAAGGTACATGCCGACTTCGGAGCACTCGCCCTCAAAGTTCTGGCGCAGACCCGCAACGATCTCGGGATCGCAGCCTGCGGCCACGCCGACAATGTGTTCTGCTGCATACACCTTTGCTTCGTCGGTCACTTCGATGAATTTCTCACCGGGCGCTTTGCACTGGGGGCAGAACGCGGGCGGGTTTTCGCCTTCGCAGATATAGCCGCAGACGGGACAGCGAAACTTTTTCATAAATATCGACCTCCATATAGAATTTACATATAGTATAACGTAAAATTTTGGATTTTTAAAGCGAAAACTGTACAAATCCTCGCATGACTGGTATACTGTAGGCTCGAATAGAATGCTTTGGAGTGAACGCGAATGAAACGAAACCTGCGCCTTGTCCGCCTGCTGCTCGCGGGCGTGCTGCTCTTGTGCATGGCGCCTGCCGCGGTTTTGGCGGACTATAACTACGACGGCGTGGCCACGCCGCACATCATCGTGATCGACGGGAATGACCTTGCTGCATCAAACCCGATCTATGAACGCGCCGCGGACGAGCGGCTTTACCCCGCAAGTACGACGAAGATCCTGACGTGTATCGTCGCGATCGAGAACGGCAATCTCGATGCAAACGTGACCGTCGGGGAAGAGATCAAGGGATTGTACGAGCTGAAAAACGGCTACACAGCCAACAGCTCGCTCATGGGACTCGTCCAGGGCGAAACGCTGACGCTGCGCGATCTGCTCTATGGACTCATGCTGGTCTCCGGCAATGAGGCGGCCGACGCTATCGCGGTCGCAGTCGGCGGATCCATCGAGAACTTTGTCTCCATGATGAACGCGAAGGCGCAGGAGCTCGGCATGACGAACTCCCACTTCATGAATCCGAACGGCGTCAATCACGACGAGCATTACACCACGGCGCGCGATATGGCAAAACTCACCGCTTACGCGCTGAATAATCCGACGTTTGCCGAGATCGTCAAAACGGCGGTGTACAACGTCCCTGCAAACGACGTGCGCACAACGGAGCTGAAACTTGTCAATTCCAACCTCCTGCTCACGGCGGAGGACGCCCCGCAATACGCCTCCTATCCGTACCCGTACTGTATCGGCGTGAAAACGGGACTCACGACAAAAGCGGGCTCGTGCCTCATCGCGGCTGCGGAGCAGGACGGCGCGCGCGCTATCGTGTGCCTCTACGGGGATTCCATTGAGACAAAGGGCGACCAGCTCCAACGCTTCACAACGGCGAAGGGGATTTTCGAAGATTTGTTCCAAAACGTGTACACGACCGTGACGGGCGATCAGCTCAGTCTGCAAAGCACGTTTTTCTGCACGGTCGAGCGCGGCCGTCCGGAGGATCTGAACGAGAACGGGCAGCTTGAGATTACGGTGAATCCATCGGGGCTGACAATGCGTGTACTCACGTCGGAGCTTGAAAAACTCAAGACCGATCCGGCGGGCATCACGGCGAACGTCGAGTGGACGGATTCGCTTTCCGCGCCGATCCGCCAGGGGCAGTACCTCGGTACCGTGACCTACAGCTATAACGGCAAAGAGATCTTTTCAACGGATCTGTCCGCGCCGAAGGATGTTTTGGAAGTCGCGGTTCTTGCAGCGCCCGCGGATCCGGATGCGGATGGCAACGGGCAGCCGGATGCCGCGGCGACGGCGAGCCTTTTGACGGAACCGACCGCGGGGGATGCGGCAAAGCCCAAGGGCATGAGCCCCTTACTGCTGACGGTTTTGATTCTGCTGGGATTGCTGGTCGTCATTGCGGTGATTTCGGCGCTCGTTTCCGCAAGAAAACGGAAACAAAAGAGGCTTCGCCAGCAGCGCCGCAGAGCACAGATGCAGCGTCAACAGGCCGCGCGGCAAGGACAGGCGCAGCGCAGACCCGCACAGCAGCAGACGCACCGCATGGAGGCGGGAGAGGGCGCAAGACCGCGCCGGAGCACCGGAGATGCGGGAAGGACGCGCAGCGGAAGCGGCACGGCGACGCAGCAGCGCCGCAGACCGCAGTAACGCGGGGAAACAAGAAAGAAACATGAACAAACGCCCGGGGAATCAGCTCTTCGGGCGTTTGTTGCGCCTTAGCGGAGGGGAGGATTCTCGTTTATCGGAATGCGATTCTCGGAGATCGAAAGGGCGGCGGCTTGCTACAATAGAGCAGAAAGCGGAGCCGAACGGGAACGGGGCGCTTTCGGCGGTCGCCGTAGCCGCATCGCCCGCGGCGCAGCGGAGAACGCAGCAGAAATACAGGAGGGACAAACATATGCAATTCAAAGACTTTCTGTCCGCGGCAGTGGCGGCGGCGGGCGGCGTGGCAGCCTATCTGTTCGGGCCGTGGGACGTGCTTCTGACGGCGCTGCTCGCGGCGGTCATTTTGGACTATGCCACGGGCGTCGCGGCCGCAGCGATGCAGAAGCAGCTGTCCTCGGCGATCGGGTTTCGCGGACTGGTTCGAAAGGTCACGCTGTTTCTCATCGTCGGACTTGCAGCGATGCTCGACCGGCTTGTGCTGGGCACAAACGGTGCGCTTCGTGCAGCCGTGTGCCTGTTTTACCTTGTCAACGAAGGCTTATCCGTTCTTGAGAACGCCGCGAAGATCGGACTGCCGCTGCCGGATGCGCTGAAAAATGCTTTGGCGCAATTATCCGAAAAGAAATAGCTTGACAATTTGCGCACTCTTTCATATAATTGGAGAGTGCGAGTGCCAATGTAGCTCAGTTGGTAGAGCAGCTGATTCGTAATCAGCAGGTCAGCGGTCCGAGTCCGCTCATTGGCTCCACGAGGTGTAGCGCAGTTTGGTAGCGCGTTTGGTTCGGGACCAAAAGGCCGCTGGTTCAAATCCAGTCACCTCGACCATATCGGAGCAAGCAACATGGTATGCTTGCTCCGATTTTTTGTCCCAAGCCGTGCCGAATCCTCGGATCGGTGCAGCGGCCGCAGGAGGAGCAAGGCGAAGCGGGTCTTTGCGGGTTTGGTTGTATGGGTCGAAATACACACGGGTTTCTGTTATAATGCTATCATAAAGGTATATGCGATGTTGTGGAGACGATAACACTATGTGGTTCCTATTCGCGTTGTTGTCCGCTGTATTTGCGGCGCTCACATCGATCCTGGCAAAGGTCGGGATCAACGGCGTTCAGTCAAACCTTGCGACCGCAATCCGGACGGCTGTGGTCCTCGTGATGGCGTGGGGCATGGTTTTTGTAACAAACGAGCAGAGCGGGATCTCGGAGATCGGCAGAAAAAGCTGGCTGTTCCTGATCCTCTCGGGTCTTGCTACCGGCGCGTCCTGGCTGTGCTATTATAAAGCTTTGCAGATCGGAGACGCGTCCAAGGTCGTTCCGGTAGATAAGCTGAGCGTTGTCATTACGCTGGTGCTGGCTTTTGTTTTCCTGCATGAGAAATTCACGGCAAAGTCGCTCATCGGCTGTGTGCTGATTGGCGCGGGTACGTTGCTCATGGTTCTGTAGCAGCGGCAAACGGCGTCGTGCGCGTCGGCGTTTTACGGGTCGCCCGATACCTGCAAGGAAAGGAGCGAGCATTCTCCGCTTGACAAATGGCGAATGAGTTTATATAATACACTAACGAATGTTAGTTAGGCAAAGGGAAGCATGAAACAGGAAGATACGAAGCAGAGAATTTTGGAAAAGGCCTTGGAGCTGTTCTCCGCGCAGGGGTATGATTCGGTCAGCGTCGGCGAGATCGCGGCGGCGGTCGGTATCAAGGCACCGTCGCTTTACAACCATTTTTCCGGCAAGCAAGCCATTTTCGACGCCATCGTGGAAGCAACGGCGGCGCAGTATGCGGCGGATACGGAAAGGATCGCCATCCATGTGCAGGACGCAACGCAGGACACGGCGGCCTTTTTGCACGTTTCCGAGGAGACCCTGTTCGAAAAGGTACGGCAGATTTTTGAGTATTCCCTTCATGAGCCGACGATCAGCCGCTTTCGCAGAATGATGACCTTGGAACAGTTCCGTTCGCCTGCGTTGGCCGCACTGTATACAAAGCGCTATGTCGATCGGATGCTTGTCTACCATGCGGGGATCTTTCGCGGCCTGATCGCTGCGGGTGAGATCCGGGAAACGGACGCCGATGCGCTCGCAATGCTGTATGTGGCGCCGGTGCTCACCCTGATCGGGATCTGTGACCGCCAGCCGGAACGCGAAGCGGAGTGCATGGAAAAACTCCGGGATCATGTGCGGCTGTTTTACCGCATGGTGCATGACGGGACATGACGGCGAAGGAACAACATAACCGGCCGCAGGGAAACGGTCGGAGGAAACGTATTACATATATAAGAAAACGGATGACACATTCAGAGGAAAGCATATGAAAAGAACCTTGGTGCAGAAGCTGGGACTGTTGGGAATCGTCAGTTTCCTTTCGTACACGGCGGCGGTGGTGTTTTCTCCGCTTGCCTACCCGGGCTATCGCTGGATGGCGCAGGCGGTCAGCGATCTGAGCGTCGCAAACGCGCCGTCGCTCCCGCTGTGGAATCAGCTCAGCGCGCTCTACAATGTATGCGAGGTCGCCTGCGTGACCGTCGTTTGCATCGGCATGCAAGGGAAAAAGACAAAATTGCTCAGAACGGGCGTCGGTCTGTTCGCCGTCATGGAGTGGATCTCCGCGGTCGGCTATCGCATGTTCCCGCTGAGCGACAGCGAGTATGCGGGCGCATTTCAAGATGTGATGCACATGATGGTCACCGCCCTGGTGGTGCTGCTGTCCATCCTTTCGCTGGCGGTTATCATCGCCGCAGGCGTAAAGGACAGAAGCTGCCGGACTTATGGCGTTTGTGCGGGAATCGCGCTCGGCATGATGCTCGTCGGCGCATTCGGCATGAAGCTCGTTCCGCCGCAATACTTCGGCGTTGTCGAGCGGTTCAGCGTGTTTGCCGCAACGGGGTTCAATGCGGCGCTCGGGATCCTTTTGTTCTGCACCCCGACGCCGGAAAACGAACGGATTGGGCGGGAATGATGCCGAACACAGCGAAAATCTATCCGCGCACAGGGGATACGCAGACCGTTTATCTGAAGAATGTCATTACCTGCCCCAATATCGAGGTCGGCGACTATACGATCTACAATGATTTCGCGCATGACCCGCGGGACTTTGAAAGGAACAACGTCCTGTATCATTATCCCGTCAACGGGGACAAACTGAAGATCGGCAGGTTCTGCTCCATTGCCTGCGGTGCAAAATTTTCGTTTGCCAGCGGCAACCACACCATGCGGTCGCTGTCCACCTATCCGTTTCCGATCTTCTTTGAAGAGTGGGGACTGGATGCAAAGAACATTCGGGACGCATGGGACAACAAGGGCGATATCGTGATCGGAAACGACGTGTGGATCGGCTATGAGGCCGTGATTCTTTCCGGCGTAACGGTCGGCGACGGTGCGGTGATCGGCGCGCGAGCCGTAGTGACAAAGGACGTGCCGCCTTACACCGTCGTGGGCGGCGTTCCGGCAAAGCCGATCCGAAAACGGTTCGACGATTGGACGGCGGAAACGCTGCGGGCGCTTCGCTGGTGGGAGTGGGACGAGGAGAAGATCCGACGCAATCTTTCGGCGATCCAATCGGGCAAGATCGCTGCGCTGGAGCCCCTGCTGTAGCGGGGCGGATCGCGGATCGATGCAAACGCAGAATTGGGCCAAAGGAAGGCGAGAGAAGATGAAACAAAGCGACATGTTGGTATGGTATGTTCACGGAAAGGGCGGCAGCGCGGCGGAAGCGGCGCATTACCGGACGCTGTTTCCACATGCGGAGGTCGTTGGATTTGACTACCGCGCGGCGTATCCGTGGGACGCAAAAGCGGAATTTCTTGAATACGCGGCGAATCGGAAAGCGGAATACGGACGAATCGTGCTTGTTGCGAACAGCATCGGCGCCTATTTTTGCATGCAGGCGGGCGTTGGGGCGCTGATCGAGCGGGCGTATTTCATTTCGCCCATCGTCGATATGGAACGGTTGATCCTGGACATGCTGCGCTGGGCGGGGGTAACAGAGCGCCGGCTCGAACAGGAGAAACGTATCCGAACGGATTTTGGCGAGGAATTGTCGTTGGCGTATCTGGAGTATGTCCGGGCGCATCCGACCGCATGGAACGTGCCGACGGAGATCCTGTACGGCAGCGGCGATACCCTGCAATCCCTTGAGACGATCCGAACGTTTGCCGAACGCTGGCACGCGGGCGTTACGGTCATGGAAGGCGGAGAGCATTGGTTCCACACGGAGGAACAGATGCGCTTTCTCGACGCGTGGATGCGCGAATGCCAGGCGAGTACGCTGTAAGGTCTCGGCCGCTTTTGCCTCGCGGGAAGCAAGAGCGGCTGTTTTCGTTTTTGGGATACGGCGAAGGACGGGGCATGCCGGGCATGACATCGTCGGAGAATCCCCGGAAGCTACGGCTCACACGGGCTGCACGCCGGCTGCGGCGCGCGGCAGTGCGCAGACGGAACAAAGAACGAAGCGTAAACCGGACGAGGCGGGAGAGGAGCGCGCGGCGTGTCAAACGCCTCCGGTTTGGCTGCATGCCGATCATTGATCGAGAACACGCAGGCACAGAGACAAAAGAAAGCAGCGGTCGGAACGGTGGTTTCCCGTTCCTTCCGCTGCTGTTTCGTTTGTGCGGCTATACCGCCGTTACTTGATCAGCAGACCGCCGTACTGCGCGATGAGCGGCCCGAACACCAGCGCCACGACCGCCATGAGCTTCAAAAGAATGTTGAGGGACGGGCCGGCCGTATCCTTGAGCGGGTCGCCGACGGTGTCACCGACAACGGACGCCTTGTGCGCATCCGAGCCTTCGCCGCCGAACGCGCCCGTTTCAATGTGCTTTTTCGCATTGTCCCACGCGCCGCCGGAGTTGCTCATAAACACGGCCAGCAGCACACCGGTCACGACCGAGCCCGCCAGAAGTCCGCCGAGCGCTTCAACGCCGAGCAGCATACCGACTGCGATCGGACAGATAACGGCAAGCACGCCCGGAATCACCATTTCATAGAGCGCGGCATTCGTCGAAATGCGCACGCAGCTCGTGTAATCCGGGGGTTCTTCGCCGCGCAGGATGCCGGGATGCTCCCGAAACTGACGGCGCACCTCGATGATCATTTTTTCCGCGGCGCGGGAGACCGCATCCATGGTCAGCGCGGAGAATACAAACGGCAGCATTGCGCCGATGAACAGGCCGATGATGACCTCCGATTCCAGCACGTCGATGATGGACAGCCCCACCGTCTGCGCATAGGAGATGAAGAGCGCAAGCGCTGTCAGTGCGGCGGAGCCGATGGCAAAGCCCTTGCCGATCGCAGCGGTGGTGTTGCCGACAGAGTCGAGTTTATCGGTGATTTCACGCACCTCGGGTTCAAGCGCGGACATTTCCGCAATGCCGCCCGCGTTGTCCGCAATCGGGCCGTAAGCATCCACCGCGACGGTGATCCCGGTGGTCGAGAGCATTCCGACCGCCGCGAGCGCTACGCCGTAAAGTCCCGCGATCATGAATGAGCCGCCGATGGCAAGGCAGATGAGCAGGATCGGAAGCAGCGTCGATTTCATGCCGATGGCAAGGCCGGAGATGATCGTCGTTGCGCTGCCGGTGCCGGACTGCTCCGCAATGTGCCGCACGGGCCGGTAGGAATCGGAGGTGTAATACTCTGTCACCACGCCGATCAACGCACCCGCGATCAGGCCGATGCCGATCGCACCGCCCTCGTTCAGCCGTCCGAAAAGGAAATGGCTTGCGACAAATCCGCCGATCAGCACGAGCGCATCCGCCGTATACGAGCCGATGTTCAGGGCCAAATGCGGCGCTGTACGCTTGGTTTGGTTCACGATCAGCGAACCGATGAGCGAACCCAGAACGCCGATCGCGCTGATCAGCAGCGGATAGAGCGCGCCCGTTGCACCGCTTGCCACGATGCCGAGCGTCAGTGCGGAGATCTGGGCGCTCACATACGATTCAAACAGATCCGCGCCCATGCCGGCAACGTCGCCCACGTTATCGCCGACGTTGTCAGCGATCGTCGCGGGATTGCGCGGGTCGTCCTCTGGAATACCGCTCTCCACTTTGCCGACAAGGTCTGCGCCGACGTCAGCCGCCTTCGTATAAATACCGCCGCCAACGCGGGCAAAGAGCGCAACGCTGGATGCGCCGAGACTGAAGCCGAACAGAACATCCGTGTTCTGCGTCAGAATGTAGATCACGCTGCATCCGAGCAGACCGAGGCCGTTTACGCAAAGCCCCATGACCGAGCCGCCGGAAAACGCCGTGTGCAGCGCAAGCGTCATGCCGCCCGTGCGGGCAGCGTTGGCCGTGCGCACATTGGCCTTTGTCGCGACGCGCATTCCGATGTTGCCTGCCAGAACAGAGAATCCCGCGCCGACAAGGAAGCAGACGGCCGTGATCCAGTTGCGCAGGCCAAAGCCGATCCCGAGAAATACGGCGGCCGCAAAAACGGCAAGGATCTTGTATTGCGCGTTCAAAAACGCCCGTGCGCCGTCGCTGATCGCGGCAGCGATCTGCTGCATTCTGGGCGTGCCGCTTGAAATTTTATCGATTCGTTTGGCGGTGAAGAATGCAAAAAGCAAAGCTGCGCATCCGAGCACGGGCGCCAAATAGAGCCAGATATTCAATTTTTGTTACCTCCAATAGTTCTTTCGTTCAGCGTATGCAATGATGGTGTGAAAACTACAAATACTACATGATTCGATGATGATCTGCTGTTATTTCGGATATCCTTCCGCACCGACCGGCGGATCGTGTGTATCCTTCTTTTGAACAGGCCTCCTTTTCCTTTGCATGAGCGGTCCTTTGTCAACGCGGTTTGCCCCAAAATACAACCACAGGCCGTTGCTTTCAGCGGTCCGAGCGGCGTGCCGTTTGAAAACGCACGCATTCCATGATGTTCGGTCAAAGTGATTTTTGGTTTTCGGCCACGGCAGACGTCGGCCGTATGCAGACCTGTGACAAAAACCCTTCAAAATGAACGACAGCGCACGCCCGCGCACGGGTCATGCACCTATAATTGAGTATTATACCACAATGGTTATATTTTTCCACTCTTTTTTTGAAATTTATTTGAATCTGCGCACAACGCCTATCGGAGCGCGGCCGCGGCTGCGGAGCTCGTTCAAGTTTGGTCGGCGCGAACGGAACGCATGCCGTCCGTTTCGGTCAATTCCCGCAAAAAAGTCTGCATCCGCACAGCTGCATGACGGCCGGAAAACTCCGCATCGAACGCAATCCGGCATGCGCCGCCTTCCGTGCGCTCTACGGAGATCCCGGAGACGGCTGCATCGTGTTTTTCCGCAAGCAGGGTAACGCTGTTCATTGCGGCCGCAAAGTTTTCGCTTTCCAGAGAAAAGCGAAAATGCGCATATCGGCCGTGCAGGAGCTTTTGCTGCACGCGTTCAAACAGGATCAGCGTGATCAGCATCCCGACCGCGCCCACGACGCTCAGCAGGTAGTATCCCGCGCCCATGGCGATCCCGAGACAGGCGACCGCCCACACGCTTGCAGCCGTGGTCAGCCCCTTGACGAACATGCCGTCCCGCAGGATCGTGCCTGCGCAGAGGAAGCCGACGCCCGCGATCACCTGTGCGCTGAGCCGCGCGGGATCGGGTGAAGCGCCGAACTGCCGGTACTGGCAGAACAGCAGCTGGCTCGTCACCATCACGATGGCCGCGCCGAGCGCCACAAGCATATGCGTGCGCATTCCGGCCGGACGGTGCGTATGCTCTCGCTCCGCGCCGATGATGGAGCCGATCAGCATCGCGCCAAACACGCGCAAAACGATTTCCCATGGAGCGAGAGTCAACGACGCAAGACCGGATGTTCCGTCAGACATGGGTTTCTCCTTTCCGTGCTGCCTGCATCGTGCGAAAATCGGCGATGCGGCAAGTGGTCTCAAATGGTAGTATGTGAAGCGGCATCGGCACTATGACCGCTGACCGGCGGCCTTTTGCCGTTTTGCCCGGAATGTATTTTAGAACTGGCGGTACAGCGTGAAGGTCTCGCCCGTCTTGAACGCGCTGACCCGAATGGTATTGCTGTTCATGATCGAGATCCAATAGTTTTCGACCGTCTCGTCCGTATCGACTTTGCACTCGAGAAAATAACCGTAGCGGACGTCAAAGTAATCGCCCCAATCAATGTAGGGCAGGTTCGTTTCAAAGGTGAATACGTCGTCTGCTCCGCGCGTGAAGTTGTAATAGTACCCGCCGGATTTCCACTGCCCCTCCAGAAAGAATCTTGCGTTGTTCCAATTCATCAGGATGATGTCATTCGCATCCTCGAACCCGGCGAGATCGGTAAAGATGGGTTCTTTGTAGACGCCGAAGAAGGCGTTGATGAGCCGAATGTAATCGTCGCTGCGCTCGAAGCCGGGCAGTTCCGTGAACATCTCCTTGGCGAGCTCCCGCTCTCCGCCGGCATAGCACTGCTTTGCCTGCTCGTACAATCCGTTTCGCAGGGCGGCGATCAGCTCATCCGACTCCTGATAGCTCCCGTCCGACAGCTGCACGATGCGGTACGCGGAGAGGTAATCTCCGGCATCGGCGCACTCGATTGCCCAGACATAATAGGCCGCGTTCAGCGCGTCCGCTGCTTTTTCATAGCCCGCGTCGCGCAGGGTGCGCAGCGCCTCGATCGCCTCTGCGTAGGACTTCTCCGCAAGCAGCTGCACGGCTTCGCTGTACAGCGACTCGTTATACAGCATCGCGCTGTCCCTGTATTCGCCAAGCGCTTCATATTGGGCCGCAGCCTGATCGTATTCGCCGCTTTGCAGGAGCGCACCCGCCATGCGGTACTGTGCTTCCATGGCCAGGTCGGCGCTGCTGCGGTACGGCTTCAGCCCGTCGAACAGCGCGAACGCCTCCGCGAAGTTCCCTTCCTGCATTGCCTGCACGCCGGAAAGATAGGCGTTGCCCTTTGCGGGAAACAGAGCCTTGATCCAAATGTTTTCCAGAGACGCGGCAGCGCTTGCATAGTCGCCCTGCTCCGTCTTTTTCATGGCGGCTGCATAGTTCGCGATGTTGTGCCAAAGGACGAGCAGCACTGCGAGACAAGCCGCCGCTATGACGCAGATGCGCAGAAGCCTTTTCATTCTTTTCGGATCCTTTGGACGCCCGGAAACGGTGACGGGACGGGACTCTGCTGCGGCTGCACAGGTGCAAAGGTCTGTTTCGGCTGCTGCTGCCTGCGTTGTCTGAACAGCCGCCTGATTGGACTGCGGCTGCAAGACGGCCTGCTGCTCGCACGCGGCGGCGGACTGCGCCGTAGGCACGGCATTCGCGATCGCCGCGCCCGTATTGTACGGTGTGAGAGCATAGATGAGCGCCTGCATGGAGCCGTATCGTTCTGCGGGATCCTCTCGCATACCCTTTTCGAGGATCGCTGCAAACGCCGGCTCATCGGACTGTGTCAAATACCGCAGCACCGCGCACGCAGCAAATATATCCGTCTGCGGCGTGCCGCGCTGCCCCACAAGCTGTTCGGGCGCTGCAAACTGGAGCGTCAGGCGGCTCGTTTCCAGCGCTTTGGTATCGAGCGCCGCTTTTCCGTTCTGTACGGAGATCACATCGGGCGAAAGCTTCAGGCACAGCGTTCCCTCCTGATGTGCGTTTCTCAGTGCGAGCAGCACGGGCATCAGCAGCGATACGGTTGCTTCCGGTGTGAAAGCGTTTTGGTTTTGCCGGTAATACCGTTCAAGCGACAGCCTCTGCGCACGGGTCGTCTTTCGAACGGCGAGGTGGAAAGACCGGGTTTCCCGAGCCGACGCGGGGCGGCGCTTACGATATACAAGCAGATAAAACGCCGCGGCAGCAGCGAGCAGCGCCGCCGTCACGATCAAAACTGCGGGCAGCGCCGAACCGGCCGTTTTCGGCTGGAGCCCCGCCGAGATCATGAAACGCTCCAGCACGTTCGCGGACACGGCGCCGTTGATGCTGTCGGAGTCGGTGATCCTGAGCGTGTTGATGCCGACAGCCGCACCGTCGGAATCCACGAGCGGCCCGCCGGAATTGCCGGGATTGATCGCGGCGTTGATCTGCAGCATACTGACGTCCGGCCCGTATTCCGCAAGCTGCATTTCACGCATGGCGCTGACGAGACCGTCCGTGATGGTGATATCGCTGCTTGAAACGGCGCGCGCGCCGGACATATAATCGGCATTGGCAGGGTATCCGAGCGCATAAACGGCCATGCCTTGCTTTGCACGCAGGTTCAGCTTCAGCGGCCTGAGACCGGGCGCGGCAAATTGCAGCTTGAGGATCGCAAGATCATATTGCGCGGAAGCGGTCACAACGTCGGCTCTGCGAAGATCATCCTTGCCAAGCCACACGGATACATTTTCCGGCGCATCCTCGATCACATGGCAATTCGTAGCGATATAGGTTCCGCTCTTGCCGTTCGCGACAACAAAACCGGAACCGGTCGAAATGTATTCCGCAGTCTCCGTCTAGATTCGCACAACGGATTGGCAAACATTGAGTACGGTCTGCGGGACGCTCTGCACAGCCGCGACCGCGCCTGTCGCAAACAACATGCAGCAACTACAGACGGCAATGACGATGGCGGACATTCTGCGGAGTTTCAATGCGGTTCCCCTCCCTGAACGTGTGAATATGGAAGCGCTGCTTTCCGGCTTTTTGCGGAAAAAGATCGAAAGGGATCGTATTCCAAGATATGTTGCTATTCAATAGTTTACCACGTTTCGCGCGGTAAAAAAAGCGTTGTTTTGCGGTTTCTCCGCCGGTCGGCAGGGAAGTTCCCGCGCCGCTCGATCTGTGTTATAATGGAATCACACAGCAATGCGCAGACCGTGCGCTGCGCCGCCGAGGCAGGGATCTCCGCATCGGCGCACATGTCTATGGAGGCCGTCATGCAAAACAAAGAAAAATCGTCGTCTCTTCGATTCTGGATGCTCGTTTGGGGGCTTGGCGTTGCAGGCCAGCTCTGCTGGAACATCGAGAACCAGTGGTTCAATACCTTCGTGTATGCAAAGATCGCGAAGGATCCGACCATCATTTCATGGATGGTTGCCGTATCCGCACTCGCGACCACGATCGCCACCTTCCTGTTCGGCACGCTCTCCGACCGGATCGGCAAGCGAAAGCCGTTCGTCGCGGGCGGCTATATCCTGTGGGGGCTGTTCACGATCCTGTTTGGCACAACGGAGTTCATTACGGGCGGCACAGCAGGCTCCGGCAGCCGCATCCTGCTTGCCGCGACTGCGGTCGTGCTTGCGGATGCGCTCATGTCGTTTTTCGGCTCTATGGGCAACGATTCCGGCTTCAACGCCTGGCTGAACGACGCTATGACCGAGAAGAACGGCAGCCACATCGGCGCGGCGCTTGCCACACAGCCGATCATCGGCACGATCGTCGGTACGGTCGTCGGCGGTCTGCTCATCGGCAGCAACGATAACTATATGCGGCTGTTTGTCGTCATGGGCGTACTCGTGATCGTGTTCGGCGTGCTTGCATGGATCTTCATGAAGGATGCGCCAACGCTTGCGCCGAATCGGCAGGGAAGCTTTTCCAAGCAGCTGTTTTCCGCGTTCAACTTCCGCGCGCTGTTCCGGCATCGCGAGCTGGTGTGCGTGTTCCTCGTGCTTACGGTATATTTTATTTCCTTTAATGTGTATTTTCCGCACGTCGGCAATTACATGATCTATTATCTCGGCTTTGACGCGTCGGCCATCGGCGTGATCGAGGGCGCGGCGCTGCTGCTCGGTATGGTTTCCGTGATCCCTGCTTCACGACTCATTCGCAAACAGCGCTTTGTTGCTGCGACCTCCGCGGCCGTGCTTTTGAGCTTTGCGGGCGTCGGGCTCATCGGCCTGCTCGGCAGACCCGAAAATATCGATCCCTCCACGCTGTTGAACTGGCCGCTGCTCGGCGGGCTGCTGCTGTTCGGCTGCGGGTATATCATGTTTATGCAGGTGCTTTCCGTCTGGATGAAGCAGTTGTTTCCAGTGGAATCCAAAGGGCAGTTCGAGGGCTTCCGCATTCTGTTTTTTGTGCTGATTCCATGGATCGTTTCTCCCTTTATTGCGAATCCCATCATCAAGCGGAACGGGGAGATCCTCGATGCGAACGGCTTTACCGCGTATCTTCCGACGCATGTGCTCTTTTTGATCTCCGCGGGACTGATCCTGCTGACCTTTGTGCCGCTGCTTTTTGCGTCGCGCGAGCGCAGAAGGGGAAACAGATAAGGGCGCATCTCCTTTTCCTGAAAACAGGAGAGAGACGCTGCCGGTGTTGCTTTTCTGAGAAAAGACGATTTCCCGCACATCGTGATTGCAGCAAGAAGAAACGGACGGACTCATATAGGAACCGTCCGTTTTATGCTGTCTACGCGCTGAGATCGTATCGCGGCGCATGCAAAGGCTGCGCCCGGGGTTGCTTCGCTATGAGCGGTTGAACAAATGCATGAGCTGAAGCAGCGTGCTTTTCTGCTCGGGCGTCATCAGCATCCAGTTTTCAAAGACTTCCTGTAATTCCGGCGTGATCTCGACCATTTCACCCTCCGCAAAGAATTGCGACAGCGTGATCCCGAATCCTCGGCAGATGGCTTCCAGCGTAACGATAGAGGGTTCCGTGTTCCTGCGGAAAATGTTCGCAAGCGTTGATTCGGATAAGCCGCATTCTTTGGATAAACGATATTTTGACCAACCTCGCTCGTCCAGGAGCGTTTGCAGGCGTTTATGCGTATCCATTGTGCGATTCCCTCCCCCATTGAACTTATTTTACCGTTCTGATGGGGGGTATTATACGGAATACTTGTCCTGCAAATACCGTTATGTTAAACTGCATTTAGACACATCATGCGTGCGCCTGCCGAAATGCGCGCCGCAGAGCGAAAGGAATGGATCGGCTTGCCGCTCACAAGGGAGACACTGGAACACAAGATCGAGGCATACCTCGCCCTGCAGCGGGCGCAGGAACCGCGGGAGGTCGCATGGCGCAGGACCGTGCTGCTGAATCGCACGGAGGTGCTGGATTTTTTGGACTTCCTTTGCTTTGCCGTGAGCGACGAACCCGGAGAATGGGATTTTCTCGGCGCTGCCGCGCGGTATTCGCCGGAAGAGCTCGGGCTTTCCCCGCGGCTGCTTCGCGCGCTGTCCATCGGTGCGCCCGCCGAACGCATTCGTTCCGTTGCCGCGCTTTATCAGAAAAGCGACGGGGAACTTCTTGCCGTCCGCGGCGTGGGACGGCGGGGCGTTGCGGAGATCCGGCAAAAGCTCTCGGACTTTTTCGACGCATGGGAGCGCGGCGAGCTGCCGCCGCCAAGTGGGATGCTGCGATAGGAAAGCAAAGAAGCCGCGCAGAGCGGAAGCGACATAATACGGACGGTTCACAGACGAACCGTCCGTTTTTCTCGGTGTGAACAGGGGGGAGAGGCATAGCTCTATAGAGCTTCGAACCTGCCGCGATTCAGGAAGAACAGGCAAGAACCCCGCCTCTCGGTTCTCAATAGGCCGGATACCGCGCCGTGATGGAAGCGACGGTGCGCTTTACCTCCTCCGCGCTCGCCGGGTACTCTGTCGCCGTGCGCCAGATACAGTCCGCGATCTGTTCCATTTCCGCAGGACCCATGCCGCGGCTCGTGACCATGGGCGTGCCGAGACGCGCACCGCTGGTGACAAAGGGCTTTTCGGGGTCGTTCGGCACGGCGTTTTTGTTGATCGTGATGTTGACCGTATCGAGCCGCTGCTCCAGCTCCTTGCCCGTCAGTCCGATGGAGCGCAGATCCGCAAGCACAAGATGATTGTCCGTCCCGCCGGAAACAAGCCGCATTCCGCGCCGAAGCAGTCCGTCCGCGAGCGCTTTCGCGTTCTCGACCACCCGCTGCTGGTAGACACGGAACGACGGCTGCTGCGCTTCGAGAAGGCATACGGCCTTCGCGGCGATCACATGCATGAGCGGGCCGCCCTGCATTCCCGGGAATACGGCCTTGTTCAGCACCTTGGCGTATTGTTCCTTTGCAAGAATCATGCCGCCGCGCGGGCCGCGAAGCGTTTTATGCGTGGTCGTTGTGACGACGTCGGCATAGGGGACGGGGCTCGGGTGAACGCCGGCAGCAACAAGCCCCGCAATGTGCGCCATATCGACCATGAGAAGCGCCCCCACACTGTGCGCGATCTCTGCAAAGCGCTTGAAATCGATCACACGCGGGTAGGCCGAGGCGCCCGCCACGATGAGCTTCGGTCGAACGCGCTCCGCGATGCGCTGCACCTCGTCATAGTCGATGCGCTCGGTCTCGGGGTCGATGCCGTAAGATGAAAAATCATAGTATTTACCGGACAGGTTCACGGGCATTCCGTGCGTCAGATGACCGCCGTTTTGCAGGCTCATGCCAAGCACGCGGTCGCCCGGCTCCAGCAGAGCGAAATAGACGGCGAGGTTTGCCTGTGCGCCGGAATGCGGCTGAACGTTTGCATAGTCTGCGCCAAACAGCGCTTTTGCACGCTCGATCGCCAGGGATTCGATCACATCTACATGCTGGCATCCACCGTAGTACCGCTTGCCCGGATAGCCCTCGGCATATTTATTTGTGAGCACGCTTCCCATCGCTGCCATGACTGCGGGCGATGCAAGGTTTTCCGATGCGATCAGCGCAAGGTTTCGCTGCTGCCGGTCAAGCTCCCGTTCCATTGCGGCCGCGACGTCGGGATCCTGCGCCGCAAGAAGCTCCATTGCCTGCTTCATAAACTGTTCCATATCCATTTCCTTTCCTTGCATAGAATCAAAAAAAGGAAGCCGTGTTCCAAACGGAACAAGCTCCCTTCGCAGACCCGTTACGGGTCTGAATGCTGCGATATTCGGTACTCTGTCCTTTTGCCTGAGAGATTCGGCCTGCAAAATTGCATTCGCCTGCCTTGCACCTTCGGCACCCGCTGTACGGGATTCTCCAGAGTCCCCTCCGTTTTCAGTCCTGCCCGCATTGGGCTCCTGAGAGTTTCACTCCTTCGGCGGATCGCGTCTTTTGCGACCCCTTTTCCTGAAAGCATCAAAGGGAGAGATTCAATTGTCGGTCGCCGGATAACCCGGTTGTTTATATTATATATAGTTTTTCCGGCTTGTCAAGGTTCCGAAGAGGATCTCCTTTCGGCCGATCGATTACGGTTTTCCAGAAGATACCTGCACATCGATCGCGTTCCGAATACCATGATCGGATTTCGGTTTTTCACCGTTTTGCTATTGCGAGTTCTGTTTTCACTTGCTGCCTTTCTGACGGCAGAAGAACGCGTTCAAACCTTCTTCCTTGAAAACCCGTATCAGAACATATGTTCAAAGAGGGCTTGGGACCAATATAGCATCGAAGTTCCCGGCCCAATTTACAATTCGATAGTAGATCAAACAGCATACGGAATCCTCTCTTGTGAGACACATATGATCGCAAGAAAGCCATCCGTTTGGGATCAACACGGTGCCTCCCCTTGTGTTTGTCATCGGCGAAGCGCACGGGTTTCAGTCCGAATCGTCCGCCATGCCAAACGAAAAGACCGAAAACTCTATCGGTAAGCACGATCGTTTTAAGAAGTCCAACTCGGCATCCGTCAGTGTGAATCCCATTTGCGCAAAATCCGAAACCAATGAGATTCTGATCGACGGCTCCGCCTCCTGCATGCGATTCGCCTTCGCTGCGCAATCCCCAAATTTTTGAAAAAAGCGGCCGACTGCATATCTGATATCGCTTTGCTCCGGGTACCTCTCGGTCAGCAGCCAGACATTGTGCGGTGAAGTATAATCGGCATTTCTAAACGGTTTGCTGCCCTTTCGGAATACCTCTGTCGGCATGAACCCAATGGAATCCGATACAGATTCGATCGATTTGTCCGTTACGATTTTTAGTGAAATGGATACATCATAAAGGCAATTTACCATGTATGAAACAGTTCCTTCCCGATTTCTGTGAGTTCCTTATATTTGGGAGCATTATCATTTTATCGCCTGTTTCGGGATTTCGTTATAATCTCCGAATTCTCTTCGCTGAACTCTTTTAAATTGCTTTGCCGAATCCTCCGGTTGCTTCATTTATGCACCGGCATGTTCGTGCTGCCGGCGTCAGCGAAAGAACTGAGCCGGTGCGTTGTAACGGCTATCTTACGAAGGCAATTCGATCACAATCGGTTTTCGTTTCGCATAGTATGCATTCTTTCGAGGCTTTATCAAAACGCGTTCGCCGTCAAACCGTATATCTCCATATGCCCCCATCTCAATATATGGTTTCATGCGTTTTCTCTGAATCAGGTTTCATCCTTCTTCATGATCTGCAGTATTGGACAAAACTCGCCTTTATTATTGAGAGATATGCACACTGAAATGGTACACTTTGAATACTTTTTCTCCATGTACAATACTGTCATTTTGTCGCCTTCCTTTGCTGCATTTATGGATTTGACTATAATGGCTTCATCCTTTTCTGTTGCTGCAAAGTACTTTAATAATACGTTTTGAATCAATTGTGCGGCAATTGCCGCATCCTCTTCGCACGAAATGTTTTTCTGCGTGTCTTTATCAACATGAACGTCATAAAACCTATAATTGTGCTTGAGGATTCTGAAAAAGATGTGAGGTACTATGATCTTTACACGGGAGACTGGCGTGAGGCGTGCGCACAAAACGAAAGCATCATGACCATAAACGCGATAAATGGACAGATAATTGATAGGACGCATCCAACCTAACGGATGCTGTTGTTTTTCTATGCTACGATTCCGCTGAGCCCTGCAAAGAAGAACGCCGGGGCGGCGGAGCAGTTTTTTCATGGCGGCGGAGAGGCGGCTGCGGATGGGGGGACGGGGCGGGAGGCCCCGCCTCCCCTGCTATCCCGTCCTGCGGGCCGGCAGGTCGCTTTCCCGCAAGGCCGGCCCGTCCCTCCCCCAGCAAATGTGAAGGTTCTGTGCCGTATATTGACGGCGCAAGGGGGATATGATAGATTGATATTGAAAAATTACCGATGGCGATTCAATCCGAACTTCCATATCCTTTTCTGTGAGAGGAGGCTTGCCTTGAACCACCATTTGCAGTTTATCCTTGCAGCGGCTCGTCCCATGGCCGCAGGAAATTCCTTTTTCAACAATGACACCCGTACTGTTCCCCCATGCCCGCGCCTGGTACACACCCGCGCGATAATTCCTTTTCCGCAACAGAATACGGCAGCGCCCTGCGCTTATTTCCCGCCCATGGCGGGGTTTTGCGCTGTTACAAAATAATTTTAAAAAGGATGTCACATTTCCCCGGGTTCCATCGTCTATTTTACAGAGGCCCAGAGCACCGCGCCCCTTTCCCGGGGACAGGCTCCCGGGAGAGCTTTCAGAAGCAGGTTTCCCCGATGCCCCCGGGCGCGGGGCGGGCGAATATGGAAAGAGGAGGTGATGCCTATGATTGTGCAAAAAAAGTGTCCCTGTAAACAATGAGCCAGCCAGCCCCGTCACAAAAGTGACACCGTTTGCAGGGACTTGTCTATTATAGCCCAAACTCTCTGATATGCAATACATTTAGAAAGGATGCAAAAATGAAGAGCCGTATGAAAAAGATAAGCGCTTTGATTTTAGCGTTCGTTCTGGTAGCAGCTTTTGCCAGCGTTGCATTTGCCGCAAATACGCCAAATAGTTGGTCGCAGTTTCCGCAACGGCGAAAAGACAATACCGTGAGAAGCTATACTGCGCTGGCACAGTGCATTGCGCGTGCGTTTACAGGCAATGCCATTGATATCGACGGAAACTTTGGGCCCGCAACAAAGACTGCCGTTCTTGCTTATCAGGAAAGAAACGGTCTGTCAAGAGATGGCATCGTCGGGTCGAATACTTGGTCAAGTATGCAAGCACGAGTCGTTGGTTATTATAATGGGAACTACTTTGGATTATACAGAATTGACTATGGCTCGACGATAAACGGACACAATGTAACCAGCGATTATCGTCTTGAGCGCGCGTCTTCTGGCACATGGTATGCGCTTGACGGAAACACTGGAATGTGGTTTACAGCGACCTGGTAAAACCGGCAGATACAGGTGTTGGGGCTGCCATTTTGGACGGCCCCAATATGAAAATGTTGCAGGAGGTTGAGATGAAAAAGACTGGTTTGGCCAACATAGGCGCCTGTATTGCTGCAGTGCTGCTGGGGTGCGTTTCCATTGCTTGCCAGCCTACCCCCAAAAATGAAATCGTGACATACAAGGGCGACGATTCCCTGAAGACGATCATCCACGCAGCGCCATGTCCGGCGGCAACATACGAGGCTCCGCCGGCATGGACCGCATCGATACCGGGCATCACGGAAGATGTGAACATTGCGATTGATGCGGATATCCTTGTGCCAAATGTGACAAGCTTTCCCGTAATCAGGGTAGCCCCTGCGGAAATAACCGCTGAACTGGCAGGGCGTATTGTTGAAAAACTGGCTGACGGGCGTTCCGTATACGATGGAAGGGTTCCGTATACAAAGAAAGAAATTCTTCGGTTTATCGCAAATATCACGGAAAACATTGAGAATCCCCAGTCGAGCTTTCATCAGTCCTATAAAGAGGGCTCGGAAGAATATGACAGACGCCTTGAAGAATATGAAAAAGCAATTGCGGCATGGCAGAAAAGGCTGGAGGACGCGCCGGAGGACAAGCGGGATCGACCGCTGGAATATGTTTTCACAAGGGCGGACGAGGCCTATGGCGTAAAGGTTCAGGATACCGACGAGCCTGATATCGCCCGCTTTGTTGAAATCAACGGCATCACAAAGGAAAACGATGTGCGCGTTCAAAGCTTCGTTTTTTTCAGGAATGAGACGGCGCCTTTCAATAATCAGTCAATCACATATTACAATTTGCGGGAAAGCCTTGCGCAAAACGCAACGCTCAGCTCGCAGGTTGAGGGACTGAAAAACTGTGCCATGACAGTATCGGAAGCAGAGGCGGTGGCAAGAGAATTCCTCGCTTCAATCGGAATTACCGACATGAGCGTTTTCCTCTGCTGCTCTGCAAACCAGTTTAATGAAGAAACCGACCAGGGGGCAAAAACAATCTTCGATTATTCCCAATGCTATGTTCTCTATTTTACGAAAAACCTCAATGGCATCAACGTTCTGTATCAGGCAAACAGCTACAGCGCAGAAATTCCGTTTGAACGGTACTGGCCGACCGAGTATATCCGCGTTGTTGTGAACGATCGTGGGGTAAGCGAGTTTTACTGGTCATCGCCGTACAAAGAATTGCATACGATCAACGAAAACGTCGGATTGCTGGACTTTTCCATCATTCAGGAGCGAATTGGCAAAATGCTTGCCATGCAGATCGAATATGCGGCAGAGGATCCCGCGATCATCCGCAGAGACATCATCATTAACCGAATCGTTCTCGGCTATATAAAATTAAGAGAAAAGGATACGGGGGACCAAATGCTTGTTCCCGCCTGGAACTGTTATGGGTATGAAACAAATCATTATCGTGAGCAGCAACCTGGGGGCTACCTGCTGGACGAGAACAATTGCTATACGCAGGATATTCCGGGGCACTGCTTTCTGACGCTGAACGCCATCGATGGCAGCGTGATTGACCGCAGCCTGGGCTACTAAGCCCTGCAAAGAAGAACGCCGGGGCGGCGGGGTAGCTTTTCCATGACGGCGGAGAAGGCGGCTGTGGGGAGGCGGGGCGGAGGCCCCGCCTCCCCTGCTGTCCCGCCCTGCGGGCCGGCCGCTTTCCCGCAAGCCTGCCCGTCCCTTCTCCGCAAATGTGAAGATTCTGTGCCGAACGTTGCCGGCACGATGGGGAAATGTTAGAATGATCCTGTAAAACCAGCGCTGACGATGCAATCCGGACTTTCGTATCCCTTTCCGCTGCCGGCATAACGGGCTTATGCGGTATTGAGAAAAAGGAGGCATGCCTTGCAGGTCTTATCTTCCGACATGAATCGTGTTTTTGGCAAACCCTTTGCCCTCTCCCTTCTCGGCGTAACGCTGTGCGTCCTGTTCGGCGCCTTTTCAGAAATTCTCAAAATATATCAGATGAGGCCGCCCGCCACGGCCCTCTGGGCGCATCAGGGCATCCTTGTCCGGGCGCTGGCAGGGGAGCCGATTCTGTTTGCCGCGCCCATATTGGCGGCCATTCCCTTTTCCGGCGCTTTTGTTGAGGACGTCAAAAGCGGATACCTCAAGCAGGTGCTGCCAAGAACCACCGTAACAAAATATATTTGGAGCAAGGAGCTGGCCTGCGCCGTTTCCGGCTTTCTGACGCTCGCAATCGGCATTTTCCTTGGCTATGTCGTTGTGATTCTGCTGGTCATTCCGGTAGAGACCTTCTCCGGCGCGCCGGTGGAGTCCCAGCTTCCGGAGCTTTTGGGCAAGCTCGGCCTGTTCGGCCTGGCGGGCGCGCTCTGGGCCATGCTGGGCATGCTGCTCTCCACCGTCACCATGAACGCCTACATGGCCTATTCCGCGCCGTTCATTCTCTATTATGTGCTGATTATCCTGCAGGAGCGGTACGCCCGCAGCATTTTTATGCTGAACCCGCAAAACTATCTGACCCTCACCGGGAAATGGCCCTTTGGCGGATGGAGCGCGGCGATTACAGTCCTTACGCTGCTGATTGCTGTCATGCTGGGGTTTTACATCGTTGCGCAGAAGCATCTTCGCGATGACAATGCAAGGCGGCAGCTCCGGGTATATCTTCCGAGCAGGCAGCGGGTGCTGGACCGGCCGTTTCGTCCCGCGCGGGAGACCGGCCCCCTGCGGGAGCTGCGGCAAATCGGCTCCGTCGTGCGGTACAACTTCCGCATGTGGCGCAGCAACGCGCGCATCGGCCTTACCTTCGCGCTGGCCTTCATCCTGTGCTTTCTGCTGTCGGACAAGGCCGCCGCCTTTGCCTACGAGATGGAGACCACCATGCAGGCCTTCGAGCCCTTTGTCTGGACCTTTGGCGATGCCAACTCGGTGCTGCTGGTTTCGCTGCTGCTGATTCTGCTGTTTGTGGATATGCCCTTTCTCGGGGCGGGCGTGCCGTATTATCTGATTCGGATGCGAAGAAGAACCTGGCTCATGGGGCAAGCGGTCTATGCCGTTTTGTCCACCGTCCTGTACATTCTGTTCATTTTCGCGGCAACCAGCCTGATCTGCATGGGCAACAGCTTTATCGGCAATATGTGGTCGGAAACGGCGGCGATCCTCGGCTACTCCGGCGCGGGGAAGGCGGTGGCGTTGCCCGCGCTGGTTAAGACGCTGGAGATGAGCCGGCCCTATCCCTGTGCCGGCACGATCCTGCTGCTCATGCTGCTGTATACGCTCCTCATGGTGTTCCTCATGCTCTATCTGAATATCCGGCGCGGCAGGGCGGCGGGCATCGTGGGCGCCTTTGCCCTGAACCTGTTCGGCTTTTTGCTCAACCCCCAGCTTTTCCGGCAGCTATTCAATCTGCCGGACGAATTGATGTATAAAGCCAATGTTGCGGTGGGCTGGATTTCGCCCCTCAACCACGCAACCTACCATATGCACAATTTCGGCTATGATCTGCTTCCAAGGCTCTGGCATACCTTTGCGCTGTTTGGCCTTGCGGTTTGCCTGCTGTATCTGCTGACATTGCGGGCAATCAAACGCTACAACTTCCATTTTGCGGGGATAGACGAATGAAAGAGATTGCGATTCAATTACAGGAGCTGACCAAGACCTTTGGTCAGGACACGGTGCTCAAGGGCGTAAGCCGCGATTTTGAGCGGGGAAAAATCCACGGGGTCGTGGGCAACAACGGCTCCGGCAAAACCGTCATGTTCAAATGCATTTGCGGGTTTTTGCAGCCCACGTCGGGCCGGGTTTTCGTGGACGGGAAGGAGATTGGATGGGACGTGGACTTTCCCGCCGATATTGGAATCATTATCGAATCGCCCGGCTTTCTGCCCCAGCTGTCCGGCCTGAAAAATCTTGAAATCCTGGCCGGTCTGCGCAAAAAGATCGGGCTGAAACAGGTGGCGGATACGATTCGCCGGGTTGGGCTCGATCCGCTTTCCACAAAGCCGGTGGGGAAGTATTCCCTCGGCATGCGGCAACGGCTGGGCATCGCTCAGGCGATTATGGAGGAACCGAGCCTGATGATTCTGGACGAACCCATGAACGGACTGGACAAGCACGGCGTTGCGGAAATGCGTGCGCTGTTCAAGTCCCTTGCGACGGACGGCCGGACCATCCTTCTGGCAAGCCACAACATTCAGGATATTGAAACGCTTTGCGATACCGTGTGCGAGATGGACGCCGGCGTGATGACGATGGTCAAGGCGTGAGATTTGCGTCGGCTGTGCCGCAGGGAGAGAAAGGAGCTGGGAGGTTGTGCGTATGATTGCGCACAAGTAAAAAGCTCCTGCAAATCGTGAGTGGGCACGTTCATCGCCCAAAGGCGATGACGACACGCAGGAGCACCAGTACTGTAGCAGATTAGGAACAAAACCGCAACCGTAAATCTGAAAGGAGAATACTCTGGGACGTATTATGAAACGCGTGCTTTCCTGTATGGCCGTGCTTGTCCTGGTTTTTGCGTTGTGCGCGGTCTCCTATGCGGCAGACTGGTCCGGGTTTCCCCAACAACAGGAAGGAGCCCAGAACGACTATGTTCGGGCACTGCAAACCGTGGCCAAATACTACAATCCCTCACAGATCAATGTAGACGGCATCTTTGGCTCCGGCACGAGGTCTGCCGTGATCAAATATCAGCGCAACAGCGAGTTTTTGCCCTCTGAACAGGACGGCATTGTAGGATATCAAACTTGGGACAGTATGTATTCCAGACTTGGTTCAAGTACCCGTATTACCGGCAGCGGGACAGGAAATGGAACAGTAAGCCCTACCGGTGGATATTACGGGTACAGACTATACCAGAGACAAAGCAACACATACACCAACTTGTTTTACTTCCGCACCGACGTAAACCAAGATACTTGGTTTGACGTCTATGTGGCCGCACCTGGAAGCACCCCGGGCACGTGGTACTGGGTAAATCCCAGAACTTAGGACAGTACATGCGTTCTGCGCCTGCCAATGGCGGGCGCAGAACGCCCCGCGACGAATTTGTTAAGGAGTGATTGATGCTATGAAAACAAATAAACTTCTGGTCTGCATCCTTGCCGTCGCGCTCCTCCTTTGCGCCTGCCAGCCGACGCCCGCGGAAGAGATTGTTGTGAACAAGGGGGACGGGACGCTGGAGGAGGCAGTCGCGGCGGAGGCGCTCCCGCCTGCGCGGTACGAAGCGCCGGAGACGCTGCGCCTGGACCCGTTCGGCACGGAAACGTTTGAGGTTGTGGTGGATGCAGAGGTATCCGTGCCGGATGTGGAGCAGTACCCCATCGTCGAGGTCACGCCGCGCACCATCACCGCGGACTGGGCGCGGGACATGATGAACAGAATGGCGGACGGCAGGACGATGTATAGCTATCGGACCGAGGTGCCCACCACCAAGGAACAGATCGAGGCCGAGATCGCCCTGCTGCAACAGCAGCTGGCCAACCCGGACGACTATCTGGTTGCCGGAATGGACGAGCAGGCGCGCGCTGAGGCGGAGCGCCAGTGGCGGGAGCAGCTCGAGGCGTGGGAAGCGCTGTATCAGGAGGCACCGGACACGTTCGAGCGCCGGGAGGTCGACCTGAGCGACGCCGCCTTTCAAACGAGGTTGGAATTCAGCGGCGCGGTGGAGTCCGGGAAGAAGCGGGAGACCTATCTGACCGTGACCGCATGGTATGGAGGGCCGGGCGGCAGCGTGGAGTACAACAATCTCGTCGATGGGATTGGGCTGCCATTCAACTTCGATATGGACAGTGACCTGACAGACCTCAATGACATCACAATCACCGTGGAAGAGGCGGTGCAAATGGGGCTGGATTATCTCGCACAACTGGGGGAGACGGACTTTGCCCCGGCGATGATTGTCGCGGGGTATTGCGACCCTGGAGGGGATGACCCCGGTCCGTTGAAAGGGTGGCCGCAGTGCTACCAGATCCAGTTTACGCGCAATGTTGCAGGCGTGCCTTCCACCTATCGGGAGCAGCATTACGACCTGCTGCTGTCCGGCTCGGACGGGAAGGAGCGCTACGCGCCCTACTATCCGCAAGAATCCATCGAGATAGACGTCCGGGATTCCGGCGTGACCTATCTGTACTGGAGCACGCCGAGCATGCTGGGGCGCACGCTCAACGAGAACGTGGCGCTGCTGCCGTTTGAGCAGATCGTGGAACGGTTCTGCGACCAGATCCTCTACAACGCCACGCCTGCCATTGGGGAAAACGATGCGGTGATCAAAAAGACGCTGTGCATCGATCGGATCGAGCTGGGCATGGTGCGGGCGCTGCAGCGCGGGAGCGCGGATCATTGGGTCATGGTGCCGGCGTGGACGTTTTTTGGCAAGACGGTGCTGCAATTCGTGGGTCCGGAGCCGGGCAGGTTTCCTCTCAACGAAAACAACGAGTACGTCAGAGAAATGCCGGGCTACAGCTACCTCATCCTCAATGCCGTGGACGGCAGCGTATACGACCCCAGCGTCGGGTACTGACGCATGGCACGCGCTGCGGCATAGGGCGGCGGGGGGCAGCTTTTCCATGGCGGCGCGGAGGCGTCTGCGGGAGGACGGGGCGGGGAAGCCCCGGCGCCTCCCGCTGCCCCGGCTTGTGGCCGGCCGGCCGTTTTCCCGCAAGGCTGGCGCGTTGCCCCCCGGTTTTGTGCCGAATGTTGACGGCGCCAGGGGGATATGATAGATTGATATTGAAAAGCTACCGCTGACGATTCAATCCAGATTTCCGCATCATCTTCTGTGAGAGGAGGCTTGCTTTGAACCCGCTTTTGCAGTTTTCTTCCGCGGCCCTCTGTCCCGCGCCCGCAGGAATTTCCTTTTTCAAAGATTACACCCGCCCTGTTCCCCAATGCCTGCGTTTGTTACACGCCCGCGCGATGCTTCCTTTTCCGCAACAGAATACGGCAGCGCCCTGCGCTTTGTTTCCGCCTCATGGCGGGATTTGTAAAGGTGCGCTCCGGCAGCATTTTCCCGCCCCATGGCGGGATTTTAACCAGTTGAAAAGATTTTTCAAATAAACGAAAGATTTTTCCGATTTGCGGTGTCTATATTAGGGAGGCTAAAGCAGCGCTGCGCCCCTTTACCGGGGACAGTCGCCCGGGAGAGCTTTCAGAGGCAGACTTTCCCCACGCGCTCCGGGCGCGGGGAGGGAAAGTATGGAAAGAGGAAGCGATGCCTATGATTGCGCGAAAAAAGTGTCCCTGTAGATTGTGAACCAGAGACTTCAGACTGGAAAAAGAAGGATAACATGAGAAGAAAACGAATGGCTGCGGCCATAATTTCCCTAGCGGTCGTCCTTTCCTTTGTTACGTCTGCGTTTGCAGTAGTGGACACCTATAATAACTGGAGGGGATTCGGCATTTTTGAGCAGGGGGACAGCGGCGGCAAAGTCCGGGCAATCCAGAATATAACAAAGTACTATCTCGGTAAAGGAACGTCATACACCGCCGATGCTATGGATCCAGAACAACAGCTGCCGTGAAAGAATACCAGCAGAAAAAGAACCTCAGTACAGATGGTATTGTCGGGCCGGAAACTTGGAATTGTCTTCGCAATGAGCTTGTGGATGATGGCGGCGGAATGGATGTCTATTTCACAATAAAGATTCATGGTGGAGCAACCACAAATACAAAGTTTTTTAATGCTTGGTCCACCACATCCGAGCCGCTGCCCAATCCACCCTGGCATTGGCGTACTTATAAGGCAGAACCCGGCAGTGCTCCGGGACAATGGTATCTGTTTGACGGCTGACAAAAGCGTCATGAACAGTATCAAGAAATAAGGGGGAGAGCGCAGGCTCTCCCTGCTTTGAAGGAGGTATTATGAAAAAAAGCATTTGTGCAGCGGCCCTGATTCCGCTCATGCTCCTGATGGCATGCAAGGAAACGCCTGCGGAGGAAATCGTAATCAACAAAAACGACGGGCGGTTGGAAAACATTATCATGGCCACTGCCGAGCCTGCCGCGACCTATGAATTCCCGGAAAGCTGGTCGGAAGCGTTCCAGGGCTACAGCGACAACCTGTCCGTGGAGGTGAAGGCGGAGGTGCAGGGGCCGGTATCCGAAACCAATGCCGTATATGAAGTTGCGCCGCAGGAGATTACCGATCAACAGGCCGACGCATGTCTGTCGGCAATGATTGGCGACGCCGTAATCTATGAAGCAAGTGAGCAGCTCTCCAAATCCGACATTGAAAAACTCATTGAGGCAGCGCAGTGGGAACTGTCGAGCCCGGAATCGGATTTAAACGCGCTTCTGGGCGACCCCGGACAGGAAGAGGAATACGAGCGGTCCAAAGCCGCGGTTGAAGAGGCGCTGCAAGCGCTTACGGAGCAGTGGCGGAGCGCCCCTGACAGCGTTGCCCACAAGACCGTTGAGCGGAGGTTTGTTCCCGTAAACGACTACGCCCGCAAAATTCAGGGGACTGCGATGCTGCCTGACGGCACAAGCGCATATCTCAATCTGCGTAAAGATAACAACTGTATCGATCAGAGCATTGTGATTCATACCCCGAAGGCCCAACTGGGACTTCCTGAGCTTTTTTCCGGCGCCACCACCGATTTGAACGGGCTCAGCATTGACCTGCGTGCAGCGGAAGCCCTTGCGGCCGATGCTTTGGAATCGATGGGCCTGAACGGGCAGTTCCGGCTGTCGTTTGTCGGTTCTGCGGTGACGCATACGCCGGAGTCCAAAACTCCCGATGAGGCGCCAAAGTGTTTTATGCTCTATTACAGCCGGATGGTAGAGGAGGAGCCGGTCCTCTATTGCGATCAAAGCGGCCGCCAGCTCCTGCCCTTTGGCGCCACATGGCCGCATGAGACGCTTATTTTTGGGGTCAACGACAGCGGCGTAATCTATTTTGAATGGGTGTCCCCGATTCAGATAACGGGCGTGCTGAATGAGAATGCAGCACTTCTCCCGTTTGAGGAAATCATGAGCCGTTTCCGTCAAAACATCGCCTTCTCCTACTGTCCCATCAATACGATTGGAAATGTGGATCAGTATCGCCTAAGCATTACCAGCATCCGCTTTGGGTACACCAGAGTTGCAATGCCGGACGAAATCGCAAAGGCTTACCTTGTACCAACTTGGTGTTTCTACGGCGTTGAACAGGACTACTACAGCGATCCCGGCAAAACGCAGTACAAGCTGGACGGGAACAACTGCTATACGCAGGATATTCCGGGGCACTGCTTCCTGACGCTGAACGCGCTGGACGGCAGCGTGATTGACCGCAGCCTAGGCTACTGAGCCCTGCGGAGACGAACGCTGCGGCATAGGGCGGCGGGGGGCAGCTTTTCCATGGCGGCGCGGAGGCGTCTGCGGGAGGACGGGGCGGGGAAGCCCCGGCGCCTCCCGCTGCCCCGGCTTGTGGCCGGCCGGCCGTTTTCCCGCAAGGCTGGCGCGTTGCCCCCCGGTTTTGTGCCGAATGTTGACGGCGCCAGGGGGATATGATAGATTGATATTGAAAAGCTACCGCTGACGATTCAATCCAGATTTCCGCATCATCTTCTGTGAGAGGAGGCTTGCTTTGAACCCGCTTTTGCAGTTTTCTTCCGCGGCCCTCTGTCCCGCGCCCGCAGGAATTTCCTTTTTCAAAGATTACACCCGCCCTGTTCCCCAATGCCTGCGTTTGTTACACGCCCGCGCGATGCTTCCTTTTCCGCAACAGAATACGGCAGCGCCCTGCGCTTTGTTTCCGCCTCATGGCGGGATTTGTAAAGGTGCGCTCCGGCAGCATTTTCCCGCCCCATGGCGGGATTTTAACCAGTTGAAAAGATTTTTCAAATAAACGAAAGATTTTTCCGATTTGCGGTGTCTATATTAGGGAGGCTAAAGCAGCGCTGCGCCCCTTTACCGGGGACAGTCGCCCGGGAGAGCTTTCAGAGGCAGACTTTCCCCACGCGCTCCGGGCGCGGGGAGGGAAAGTATGGAAAGAGGAAGCGATGCCTATGATTGCCGAGTCATGATGTACTCGTAAACAATGCGCCGGGAAGATACAACAACAAAAGGAAGGAGAAAATGATAAGGAAGATCATTGCAGCAGCCGCGGCACTGTGCCTGGCGATTTCTACCATGACCAGTTCGCTCGCCCTGTATGATGATGATTTTATATGTACGATTCGGGGAGGTTCCTCTCAAAATCTATTCGGCGACTTTTTGGCTGAGATTCAATACAGCCAGATGACGCTGAAAATGTACAGCCCCTCAGATTTTCGAGGACAAGCAAACATGACATTCCGAGCATACAAACCTGACGGAAGCGAGAAATGGAGCCATGCCATTTCGTTTTATCCTGGAGATGTAGGCAAAAGAAAGCTCTCTGATTATATCAACGGTGCAACACTTGGCGCTTACATTGTGGTGTATGGCAGTATTCCCAGCAAGGAAAAAAGCGATAACGCCTATTTTGACGGTCTTCTGAAACTGTAGTCTATTGAGAGTGTAGACTTGACACGCGATCTGCAGCCCGCTTTGGGCTGCAGATCCAAATGAACCAGAAGGGATGTATATGAATAAGATATCCGTTTCGCTCGTTCTCTGCCTGCTATTGATGCTTCTTTGGGGCTGTCAATCAACGCCGGTCGAACAGACGGTAAAAACGCAGAACAAAGACTATCTTGTAGATGCGCCTGAGAATGATTCCGTACGATATGATGCACCAGAGCGTCTTTCCGAAACGAAAGTTTTGACGGATAATCTCACGATTGTGTATGATGCAGAGATCGATATTCCATACGTTTCCGGTTATATGGTGCAGGCGGTGCGCCAGAAGGAATTCACGGACACGGAAATTCTAAATCTCATTGCCTATTTTTGTCCGGGAGCCAATTTAACGGAACCGGTTGAAGCAACAAAATCTGAAATCGCACAGCAAATTGCTGATCTGAAAGAAGCGCATGGATCGGATGATCTCGATGAACAGACTGCAGGATACCTGAGTTATTTAGAGAATCAGATGGAAACCGCACCACTGGAATCCAATTCTGCACCATTCGATCTTACAAATATTGAAACAGGCGGTTATTATAATGCCCATGCGAGAAATGCCGATGAGACCCTGTCACGGTTTTCCGGGGTGCGCAATGGCAGTTCCTTCTGCTATGTTCGCGATGACAGATTAAGTTTGTACCGGCAAGATATTCTCCTGCCTCATGAAGATGCGGAATTATTGAAGCATTATGAAGAACCTTTTCCTGTCTCTGAGACGGAAGCACAAGCTGTGGCACAATCTGTTGTAGCGGAGCTGGGCTTTTCTGATTTGCGTTTGTTAAGTTCGGAAAGGATTTGCAGCTTTATTGGAAACAAGGTGCAGAGTAAGGGATGGGACTTTATTTTTACAAGAGATAACAACGGACTGCAATCATACTTCTCCTTCAATACCATCAGCTATGGCGGCGTCAACGTTCCTCTGCCCACGCTATGTAGTCCCTGGGGACAGGAGGTTCTTCTGCTGTCGGTTGATGCAGAAGGCGTCCTTTGCTTCGATTTGAGGAACTATGAGGAATACAATGGTATTCTCAGGAAGAATGTGAAGCTCTGTCCCTGGGAGGACCTTAGAGAGCAGATTGAGAAGCAATTGTTCTATCACCATGCATACAGCGCAGAACAATCAAAATATACAACGATAAGGATTAACGATATCATGCTGCGCAGCGCAACGGTGAATGTTTTCGATGATTTGGATACGGGGCGCACCATTCCGGTCTGGCTTATCGCGTATACCTATGAGGCGGAAATCGAAAAGAATATAATTATGTACACGGATTGCATCTATTTTAACGCGATAGATGGAACGTACATTGAACCAAGAGTTCCTTACGAAATTTGGCTTGAGGATCTCTATGATCAACAGTTTCAAAGAGAGGGCTGAAGGAGTAAAACATGCAGAGAATCATTTGGACCGGCCTGGCCTGCCTGTTCATTTTATGTTTGGGTTGCAGCAAAGCTGACATTCCGGAAAATGCGGGAGGAGATGGCAAGACGGCTGTTGCGGATGTTCCGTATGGCGCAACTCCAACGCCCTCCCCCGCTATGCTGCTTCGCACAGAGCAGGAAGCGGATATGCAAAATATGCTGCAGGAAAAGGGGCTTGTGTTAAATGCTCCCGATACCTGTTCGTTTGATCTCGAAACGGAAAGCGGAGAACGGCTATCCTTCCGGAATGTGCCGGTTTTGGTGCCCGCTGCTGATGCACTGCAAAGTGTATCCATTCAGGCACGACGCTTCGATGATGAAACGGCAGAAAGGATTGCGGACGCAATCTTTCAAAAGCACCTTGGGTATCTCGCATCAGGCACGCCGATGAGCAAAGCCCATGCAGAGTTGGTTATCATGGATTTACAGGATCAAATAACGAGTGGAAATCTGGACAGCAAATATGACAGCATTTCCGAAGCAGAGGCAGCAATTGCTGAGGTGGAAGCGGAACTCCCATCGTTGCCTGATAAATTTGCTTTACAGTCTCCCGATTTTTCCTGGGTTGATATGGGGCGAAGAAGTGAAATGCTGCTGTTTGCAACGCCTGACCATGCCCGTATCAGCGAACTATGCCTGAACGATTCAGAGAATCCTTTTTTTACCAGCGTGTGGTACTACAGAGACAGTACTATGTATGCCTGGCTGGAAAAACTGACAGGAATGCAAAACATCATGCCGCTGGAAATTATCTTTGCGTCTGCGCTGGTTGAGCGGGAGCTGCAAGCAAACGGGAAGGCGGTGCAGGAACTTATGGCGAACCTTCCGATATCCGATTATTCCTGTCAGGCCGTCCGTGTGATAGCGCGTGATAACGATGATCCGGTTTATGAATTCATCTTCACAAAGAGCTATCAGGGCGTACAGGTGAACTATGCAACGATCACATATTCTTATGAAGCTATTTTGGAAAATGATGGGCGTGTTCTCCCAATGGAGTGCCTTAGAATATGGACGGATACGGAAGGCGTCCTCATGCTCCTCTGGAAGCATTCCAGCGATATACTGGAGGTTGTTGAAGAAAAAGTGATCCTGCTCGACTTTCAGGAGATTCTTGAAAATGGGAAAAAGGCACTCAAAGAGGCTGTGGAAACCGGAAACATCCGCGATGTCAGTCTGTCAAGGATTTCGCTTGGGTATAGGAGGATTTACGATGATTCTGCCAGGAGGCAGGAGCTGCTGATTCCGGTCTGGGATATCTACGGGACATACGTTGACAAAGAAAGTGGTAAGCGGATCGGCGAGGATGGCTTTACGTCGATCGTCACTCTTGATGCGGTAACCGGGCAACAGCTGCGCAGAAGCTGACGCGCTTTTGCGAACACTGCTGCGCAGCAAAGCCGAAATGAAAAGGTCCCCGTAAACAATGAGCCGGTCAGCCCGCATCACAAATGTGATGTCGTTTGCAGGGACAAGCCCAGTATATCAGATATGCTGAGAAAATCAAGTGAGGGAAAAGCATGATAGCTACGGCATGGTCAAAACGAAACCCGCGTATTCGCCTGCTGCGAATCATGGGATTTGCTCTGTGCTGCCTGATCTGCCTGCCGCTTTGTTCCGGCGCCGCCCTTGCAAACGGGGGCGGCGCAGTCCCGGGAGGAACGGGACCCGTGATCCTTGCAACGACGGCGCCGGCGGATACGCCAAGACCGGCGGCGGATCTGGTGATTGACAGCGACAATCTCTACGAGGGGATGGAAAGAACCTACAGCCAGGGGTATTCGCCCAGCATTTCCAATGGCGTGGTCTCCATTGTTCTTCCGCTGATTGCAACCAATCCCCTGACCAACGACACCCTGCTGGCCAGCATCAATCTGGGCAGCGTCAGCGATTCTCCCTTTGTATACGGCAGCTATCAGCAGCGGGTCGCGCTGGGTACGCAGCAGGTCAACGGCGGCCAGAATACGATTGCGGCCTACTATGTGCGCTTTGACGTTGCGCTCAGTGCAGAGAGGAAAAACGGCGTATACCCTGTGGAAATCGAAATCACGGCAACGGACCTTGCAGGAAACGCCCTCAGAAAGACCTTTGCGGCGTATGTAACAATCGGTGACGAAAAAACAACGCCGCAGGCAACGCAGCCGCAGCAGAGCTCCGGCGGCAGCAGCGGCCCGACGGCGTCGAAACCGGTGCTCGTGGTTTCAGACTGTACCACCAGCGCGCAGACCCTTGCGGCCAACGAGGCCCTTTCCATCCGGCTGGTGGTAAAAAATGTGGGCCGCCGCACGGCCCACAATATCCGCGCGGCGATCACAAGCGACGATGAGAACATGATTCTGCTGAACGATTACAGCGCGCAGTACCTGCGGAGCCTGAAAAGCGGCAAGGAGGAGACCTTTTCCTTTGAAATGCAGGTGCTTCCCCAGACGCTGGGGGGCCTGCGCACACTGACGATTACGCTGAACTATGAAAGCACGGATAACGTACCCTTTACGGAAACGGCCGTATTTCGGGTCAATGTGGAGCAGCCGGTCATGTTTTCGTTTGACCGGATCGAATTGCCGGAGAAAATTGTCTCGGGAGAATCCTTTTCCGTGCCCGTTTGCGTCTACAATACCGGCCTGAGCACCATGTATAACGTCAAATGCGCTCTGGATGTTCCGGGGCTGATCGCCGCCTCCGCTTTTCTTGGGAATCTGTCCCCGCAGCAGTCGGCAGATAAAATGATGTCGGTATTTGCCACGACCATTGATTCGACAACCCGGTATGGAACAACGTTTGGTTCTGCCATTATTTCCTATGAGGATGCCGAGGGCATCGTATACGAGGAGAGAACAGAGCTGAAAATGGAGATTCTTGAGCCGCCGAAGCAAACGGACGAGGAGAAGCAAAAGGAGCAGGAAAAAGCGGAAGAGCAGGAAACGCTGTCCCAGTGGTGGGTTTCGCTGTTCTTTGGCTTTGCGATTATCGCGGTGCTGGTTGCCACCATCATCGTCTATAAGTTTGCCCGGCTTGCCCGCATGCGTTGAATTTTCCAAAAATAACACGGCAAACAGCAGAATGTATGGTGGGAAGCGGTTTGTTTTGCCGCTCATAAAAATGCGTGTGGTGGCTTACAGGCTTTGCTGCGCTTTATGAGCGTCATGAGGACAGACATGGTATGAGGGGGGATGCGTATGACTGTGCCAAAGCAAATGTCCTTGTAAACCTGAGCTGGGCGCTCCATCGCCGTGAGGCGATGCGATTCATAAGAAATTGAGGGAAGTATACCATGCAGAATTGCGTGTAGCCATTCGCTTTACTCAAGATTATGAACAAAGCCTACCTTTGTTTGGGCGGATAGCACATTGATGATTCCATTACAAAACAATTGATTGCAGTCGTAAAATGCTTTGTCGAAGAAGCAAAAATTTCATTGCCAGTCTTTGATGCAATAGATATAGAAAACTATATTATTTTGCCCTCATTAAATGTTGAAAGCATACCTGAAACGCAAGAAGATATCGCATTTCTTGGTATGCTATATTCCCAAAAAGCAAATGGATATATATGCGCTGAACCGGGAACAAATATATTGAAGGTTATATATGATGTTACAAGCAATGCCGCTGACCTTGGAGATGTTGATTTCCAAATAATCGGATTAGCGGAGGTTCAGAAAACATTTGATCGCATTCAATATTTTCAACATTCGAAGCTAGGTCGAGTTATTCTAGTTATTCTAATAATGCTTTATTCATTTATCAGGTTATACTTCTGTGAAAATAATGATTTTAAATTAGCTGCCAGACACATAAATCACGTTTTCCTACCATTTTTAATCGGGATCGTATCGTATGCTCTTACTATGATTGAAAACCAGATCTATTTTTGCAACCTTCTATACACTTGCACAAAATCACTTGTCTTTTGTATTATATTATCTACTATGTGTTTTATAAAGCTTATTATACCTATAGTAAAAAAGAGAAATTGGAAAATGAAAAATAATTGGATTGAATCCGATAAAATGCGCAAAGCTAGCCAACTGCTCGCAATCATCTTGGTTGTAAGCGCTGTAATTTCTGCTATTTGGTATGGAAGGATCATATATATCGATGGTTTGTTCTTACCTATAAGCACTATCATAAAATCCATACTGTATGTATTAATTCCAACATTTTTAGCATCATATATTTTTGTACGAATTTGTAGTGGAACGCAGCAAAAAGTGCGAATATTGAAAACAACCTGCTTTTTCCTCTTTTTCTACTATATTTTTGGACTTGCGTGTCTTCTATTTGCAGGTGGACGTGTTGATTATGATTATACACAAGTCAAAATGAATTTTATTCCATTTGCAAATTTGTTCGGCCATATTCAGCGAAAAGAATCACTTAATACCATGCTTTATCTTTTTGTAGAATATGCAAAGAACATTGCTCTATTTTTCCCTTTAGGGATATTGTTACCACTGCTTTTTGAAAAGACGAAGAACTTGGGCTTCTTCACCATAATCACGATAGCAATAATCCTAATTTGCGAATTGTTGCAGCAACTAGCAAGCGTTGGAGTCTTTGATATAGATGACTGTTTCACAAATCTATTAGGTGCATATATTGGATACGTCGTATATAGGACCAGCGTGTTTCTCGTCGTTAGCAAACTGCATTTAATAGAACAGAGCGACAGATAGTGATTTAATAGTGACCATCGCTTTGTCAACTATAAATACATTTTCTATAAAAAAGAAAGTTCGGAATTGGCTTGGCTGACGCTTGTCTTTGGCATTGCTATCTTCTCCTTATATCGAGGCGCTTTGCGATACCGTTATCGATGATAAGGTACAATAAGTTGCGCAAATTGAAAAAGGCATAAGAAGAGACACGGTTTGCAGAACTCTGGTAGAATGAAGTTAGCACACACCATTCTGAAAGGAGACAGCAAACTATGTCCGAGAAAATTGTACAGCTAAACGAGG
>ERZ824600.310-NODE-310-length-74448-cov-4.382267_pt1 | contig 74448 bp, 69 predicted proteins | sample MGYA00519933_ERZ824600 | MGnify/ENA primary metagenome ERZ824600 (study PRJEB31778, sample SAMEA3449178) | human gut metagenome | biome: human gut; feature: human-associated habitat; material: faeces | place: United Kingdom | collected 2010/2012 ...
TACGAAGATGGCATGACCTACCGGCGTGCGGGACGCAGCGGTGTGCTGCTGCCCGTGATGCGCGTTTCCTTTGCTCTTTGCCTTGCCGGCGCCTGCCCGGGCGGGGTGAATCTTTCCTCGGCGGTGAACCTTGTAAAAAACACGCTGACAAGCATAACCGCCTTTGTCTTTACGCTGCTCGGCTTTACGCTGTGGATACAGACTACCGTCGCCGCCGCAACAGATAACTATCTTTCGCGCTCGGTGCGGTTTGCCTCGGGCGTGCTGATACCGGTTATCGGCAATTCGCTGGGCGAAGCCTCGCGCAGCTTTGCCGCTGCGGTGGGGGTTGTCAGGGGTTCCGTCGGGCTGTGCGGAACGGTGATAATGCTTTCCGCCGTTATCCCGCCAATGCTTTTTGCGGTGTTGAACAAGCTGCTGATGCTTGCCGTTTCGATAATCTCCAGGGCGCTCGGGTGCGAACGCGAAAGCCGCTTGCTTTATGATGTCGGCAGTCTTACCGGGGTTCTTATGGCGCTGACGATCGGGGCGGGGGTCGTATCCGTGCTCGGCATGGCGATGTTCCTGAAAATCGGGGTGACTGCATGAAGGGGTATTTCATAGCGCTGCTTGCCGCATCGATCTGCTCGGCAATATGCGTTTCGCTTGCCGGAGAGGGCTATGAAAAGTATATAAAATACGTTTGCGCGCTCGTCTGCGCGGTAATGCTTGTTTCGCCGCTGTGCGGGCTGGATATTTCCGCCGTGCTGCCCGGGGCGGAGCTTTCGGATACCGGTACGCCGGGCGAGCTTGCCGTTTATGAAAACCGGGCATCGGAATATATATCCGAAACGGTTTATTCCGAATACGGAATAAAACCGCTTGGTGTGAACATAAAAATAGAGTGGGTCGGCGAATCGCCCACGGTAACGCATATTTCGCTCGCCCTGCCCGAAGGGAGCGGCAATGCCGATGCCATACGGGAATATCTTGCCGCGGAATACGGCGGGGGGGGAGAGATAATCGGAAGCTAAGGAAAGCATCGTAAAGAGAATAAAAAGGCTTGCCGCACACAAGGCGTTTTTTCCCGCCCTTGCGGGGCTGATCGCCGGTATCGTGCTGCTTTTGTGGCCGTCGGAAATCGCCCCGGAGGCGCAGCATACGGTGCAGGCGGACCCGACGGGCGATTACTGCGCGCTGCTGGAAGCAAAGGCGGAATCGCTTATCGGTATGCTGGACGGGGTGAAGGAATGCCGCGTGGTGATAACGCTTGCAAAGGGGTATGAATATGTATATGCCTCCGATCAGCGCGCCCGCGGGAGCGGCGACTCGCGCGAGGTGGAAAAGACCTATGTGCTTGCCGCGGAGTCAAATCCCGTGCTTCTGAGGGAAACGCCGCCGGTCGTTGCGGGGGTCGCGGTGGTATGCCGCGGCGCTTCCTATGAAACGCAGTACCGGATAATCGAGCTTATGTGCGCGCTTTTCGATATCGGCAGCAACCGCATAAGCGTTCAGACAGGTTAATCATTTGTTGGAGGTAGCATAATGAACATCAACATCAGAGAAAAGGTAAAAAGCATTCGTGAAAAGCTCCGCGAGACCGATTGGAAAAAGCTTGTCGGCACAAAGGCGTTCATAACCGTCGGCTGTATCGTCGTTATTTGTGTCGCCGTGCTCGTGAGCACGCTTATCGGCAAAAGGAACGGCGAAACGCCCGCCGGCGAGGATGGCAACAAGGTGCTCGGAAACACGCTGCTTGTGGATGCCGAAAGCAAAAAGCCGGATACCGCTGCGGGCGATGAATCGGCAGCGGAGGAGGATTTCTTCGCAATGGCAATAATCAACCGCACGCAGGTTCGCGATTCGGCGCTCGAGGTGCTGCGCGAGATAGCATCAAACCCCGAAACGCTTCCCGATGCAAAGGAAAAGGCGCTTTCCTCGATCGCACAGGTCGCGGATGATATGTCTGCGGAGGCGAACATAGAAACGCTTGTGAAATCAAAGGGGATCGGCGAATGTGTCGCCGTGATAAGCGGCAGCAACTGCTCTGTTATAGTAAACAAAAGCGGTCTTACCGATTCGGAGGTCACGCAGATAACCGATATCGTGTGCGAAACCACCGGGTTTTCGGTACCTTCGATAACCGTTATCGAGGCGCAGAAATAAAAAAACAAGGCAGGGGCATAAAAGCTCCTGCCTTGCGGCTTTAATTGCGGTATGATCAGTTTTCGCCGGAAACTTCGAACTTGTAGCCGACACCCCAGATGGTTTTGAGGTTCCATGCGGTGGAAGCACCCTCGAGCTTTTCGCGCAGACGCTTGATGTGAACGTCGACCGTGCGGCTGTCGCCGAGGTAATCAAAGCCCCAGACCTTGTCGAGAAGCTGGTCTCTGGTGAAAACGTGGTTGTAGTTGGAAGCGAGGAAATATATGAGCTCGAGCTCCTTCGGGGGCACATCGACTATCTTGCCCTTGACGCGAAGCTCGTATTTCTGAAGCGAGATTTCGAGATTGTCGAACTTGATAAGCTCGCCATCGGAGGTGTCGTGCTTCGCATAGCGGCGGAGAACCGCCTTGACGCGGGCAAATACTTCCTTCATGTCGAGCGGCTTGACAATGTAATCGTCGGCGCCGAGCTCCAGACCGAGAACCTTATCAAAGGTTTCGCCCTTCGCGGAGATCATAATGACCGGCTTTGAGGAATGGTCGCGTATTTCGCGGCAGACCTGAAGACCGTCCTTCCTGGGGAGCATTACGTCGAGCAGGACGAGATCCGGCTCGTACATTTTGAAGGTGGTAAGACCCTCCTGCCCGTCGGCTGCGGTCTTTACCTCGTAGCCCTCTTTTTCGAGGTACATTTTGAGAAGATCGGTGATGTTGGGATCGTCGTCAATGACAAGGATTTTGGTCAGCATTTTAAGACTCCTTTCGTTTGAGGCGAAAAAAACGGTGCGTTCTTTGCCTTCACAATCATTTTTCGGTATCAGTATACAACCTTACCTTAAAAATACCATAAAAAGTCTCCATTGTCAATAGCAATTTTTGTCGCAGTGATATTTTTGTTAAAAAAAGCGCCGGGGCAAATGTTACGGGAAATTATATATTGCATATGCGCGCCCCGCATGGTATAATTATACGATATATTATAAAAAGGAAGCCGGGCTTTTTTGCCCGGCAGGGATATTTTCCATGAAATTAGGTATTGTAGGACTGCCCAACGTGGGCAAAAGCACGCTTTTCAATGCACTTACGAAGGCGGGCGCCGAAAGCGCGAATTATGCCTTCTGCACCATCGATCCGAATGTCGGTGTTGTTCCGGTTCCGGATGAACGGCTCGACCGCCTTGCGGAGCTTTACCACCCGAAGAAGGTCACCCATGCGACGGTCGAATTTGTCGATATCGCCGGGCTGGTAAAGGGCGCATCCCACGGGGAGGGGCTCGGCAATAAGTTTCTTTCGCATATCCGCGAGGTGGATGCCATCGTTCATGTCGTGCGGTGCTTCGGCGGAAGCAGGATAATCCATGTGGAGGATTCGGTGGACCCTGCGCGCGATGTCGATACCATAAACACCGAACTGATACTTTCGGATATGGAAATGCTCGAACGGCAGATCGACAGGCTCACAAAGCAGGGCAAGGGCGATAAATCGGCGCTTGCCGATGCCGAAACGCTCAAAAGGGTCTATGCCGAGCTTTCACGCGGGGTGCCCGCAAGGAACATTCCGCTCGAAAAGGAGGAATCCGAGCTTTTGGCAACGGTGCCGCTGCTTTCCGGCAAGCCGGTGATATACTGTGCCAACATTGCGGAGGAGGAGCTGGCGCGCCCGCTTGAAGAAAACCCCTATTATGTCGCGCTGAGCAAGGCGGTAGAGGGCGAAAACGCCGAGATTATCGCCGTTTGTGCCGAAACCGAAGCCGAGCTGGGCGAGCTGGACGAGGAGGAACAGAAGGCATACCTTGCCGATATCGGCGTTTCCGAAACCGGGCTTGCAAAGCTGATAAAGGCATCCTATTCGCTGCTCGGGCTGATATCCTTCCTCACCGCGGGCGAACCGGAAGTCCGCGCCTGGACAATAAAGCGCGGCACGAAAGCCCCCGGAGCGGCGGGCAAAATCCACACCGATTTCGAACGCGGCTTTATCCGCGCCGAAGTAGTGCCCTATGAGGCGCTTATCGAAAAAGGCTCGCTTGCCGCCTGCAAGGAAGCGGGGCTTGTCCGCAGCGAAGGCAAGGATTACGTCATGAACGACGGCGATGTCGTTCTCTTCCGCTTTAATGTCTGATATTCTTTTGTGCATATATAACTCCCGCTTGTAAAAACAAAAACAAAGGAGCAAAATCATGAAAAAGTGTCTTTCGGCTGTTATTGCGCTCTTGCTGCTGCTTTCGCTTGCTCTTGCCGGCGTTTCCGCCGCGGGCGGCACGGAAAGCATTTCCGTCACCGGGTTCAACACCACCCGCCCGGCGGACAGCATTATAATCTTTACATCCTCCGGCGAAACTACCGGCACCAATCAATGGGGCGTGGAAGCTGTCGTCGGAAGCGACGGGCGTATCATATCCGTCGGCGGCAACGACAATACCGTCCCGGAGGGCGGGTTTGTCATATCCGGCCACGGCAGCGGCGCGGACTGGATCCGTGCAAACTGCCGCACGGGGCGCTATGCCCGCGCGGTGGAAGGTGCATCCATGCTTTTTGTGAGTGATGAAACGGTTTCGCCCTTCTATTCCTTCACCCTGAAGATCGACGGTGTCAACCGCGCCCCGGGCGACGGCGAAATTACCGTTTTCGACAGCCGTTACGGCAAGCCCGACACCGGTACCGGATACGGTACGCGGGAGGCAGCCGTTTCGGACGACGGATTTATCGTATACGTTTCGGATTACAGCAGCATGATACCCTCGCGGGGCTTTATCATCAGCGGCAAAGGCGCCGGTGCGGATGAAGTGCTTGCCAAGCTATGCGTCGGCATGAAGGCGAAATTCAACGCCGCCGATAATACCGTATATGTCGTATACGATGCCGAAAGTATGCTTTATGCCGACAGCGAAGCCGCGGACGAGGCATATGAGATCGCCGAAGCTTCCGAAAGGGATTCGCGCAATATCGATTTTGCCGCCTGCACGGAGCTGTACGACAGGATCACCGATGCGCTCGATTCCGCCGCGGAGCTTGCAAAAAGCGGCACGGAAGCCGAGTTTCTTGCCGCGCACGAAAAGATCGCGGAGGATATCGGCAGCCTGCGCGCGCTTGCCGCCGGCAGTACCGGCAGCGAATACCGCGCCGTGTGGGTGCGCCCTTCGCAAAAGACACGCGCCGCCGTCGCCGAATATGTGCAGAAGCTTTACGAGCTCGGCGCAAATACCATAATGCTCGAAACGCATTACGGCACCGGCTATATCTTTGATCTGCCGGAGGGCAGCGTGTTCACGAAGAACGGGGATTTCGGCAGCTTTGACGTGCTTGCCGCTTATATCGAGGAATGCCACAAGCGCGGGATGGAACTGCACGCCTGGATGACGGTGTTCCACGACGGCTATTCCACCAACGAAAACGGGCTTTATAAGACCCGCCCGGATTTGTTCCTGAAAAATCAAAACGGCAATGTCGTGCCGGATGCCCCGGGCGACAACAACGTTTTTCTGGATCCTTCCAACCCCGAAACGGCAAAGCTTCTGCTTGAGCTTTTCGAATACTTTATCAAAAAATACGATGTGGATGCGCTCCAGCTCGATTATATCCGCTATCCGGATTACGGCTATTATGACGATTGGGGCTATTTCAGCGCCGCCTCCGAAAAATTCACCGCAAAGCACGGCTTTGCGCCGGGGTTCGATCCGGATGCCGAATGGTGGGAGGATTGGTGCAATATCCGTGCGGGCTATGTGACGGACTTTGTCGGAAAGGTGCACGAAATGGTCCGCAGGGTAAAACCCTCGCTGCTGCTTTCCGCGGATGCCGCGATGGACAGCTCCACCGCGCCTTACCGCATGTATCAGGATGTGCTTACCTGGATCCGCAACGGCTGGCTGGATATAGTCCACCCGATGACATACGGGCTCGGTGCGCCGGAGGAATATTGCGGGCCTTATATTGAGGCGGCTGCCGGCAAATGCGCGGTCGTGCCCGGGATCGGCGCCTTCGAGGGCGAGCTCGGTTCCTATGAATGCTATTTGCAGCTTTTGGTCGTGAACCACTATGGCTGCTACGGCGCCGCGATATTCGAGGGCAACGCCTTTACCGCCAAATTCCGCGAAGGATATATCCGCAACGGCGTTTATAAGGAATTCGCTCCCGCTCCCACGCTGTCGCGCACATCCGTGGCGAACGCCGCGACCGAGCTTGCGCGCGTTGCGGAAAAGGACGGAGGCGAAAGCGGCAAGGCGCTTGCGGCTGCCGCGCGTGAATATGCGCTCGGTTACATTCTCGGTACGGATGAGTATGCTCCCGTCGCATCGGCACTGGCAGGGGTCGGCAAGGACGCCGCGAATATCCTTAATGCCGCGGAACGGCTGGATAACGCACGCCGGCTCTGCCGCGCGCAGAGCACCGTTTCGGGCGGTATACTCAGCGTGGATATCGGCACGGACGAAGCCGGCATTTCCGCGATGTTCGCCGGGGCGAAGGTCACGGTGAAGGGCGGTATGAAAACCGGGTCGGAGGTGCATATTTCCTGCGGCGGGACCGAAGCCGCGCTCGCGCTTGCCGTTATCGGCGATCTGGACGGCGACGGCGTGATAAACGCGACCGATTACCTTTTCCTCAAACGTTATGTGCTCGGCACGGCGAACCTTTCGCCCGCCGCAGCGGCAGCGGCGCATATTGCCGGTGCAAAAACCGTGGGAGCGACGGATTATCTTTACCTGAAACGCCATGTGCTCGGCACGTTCGATATCACCACGCTGAACCGATAATAAAAAGAGAGGTATGACATTCATGAAAAAAACGGCGTTCGCGCTATGCTTTGCCATGCTTATAGGCTGTATCCTTCCCGTATTTTCCGTTACCGCGGGGGCAAAGCTCGTTTCCGTGCAGGCGGATAAGAAAAACACCGACCGCGGCAGCGGCGAGCTTATAGTATACACTTCCGAACGCGGCAAGACCACCGGGACAAACGAATGGGGCTATGAAGTCGCCGTTTCCGGCGGGGTGTGTACCGCCGTCGGGAAGGGGAATCTTGCTATCCCCGAAAACGGCTTTGTGCTTTCCGGCCATAACGAGGAGGAGGGCGGCAAGCAGCCCGGTAAATGGCTGGAAGAAAATATCAGGGTCGGAGATTATGTTGAAGTAAGTGAGGGACTTATGATAACCGTTTCGGACGAACCGATTGAAAAAAGCGAATTTTACACGCTGTCTCTTGCCTTCCATGGCAGGAACACCGCGCGTTATACCGATAACGTGATAATTTACGATAAGGCGGGCACCCGCACGGCGACAAACAACTGGGGCTATGAGGTGACGGTCACCGGCGGTATAGTTACCGCGATGGGCGGGAACGACAGCCTTGTCCCCGCTGCGGCGGGCAGCTTTGTCGTGAGCGGCCACGGCAAGAACGTCGATTGGCTCAAAGCGAACATAAAGCTGGGGATGAAGGTCACCGTTTCGGATGCGGACGGCAAGGTGACGTTCACCTATGATGCGGAAGCGGCGCAGTACGAATATGAAGCGCTCGTTTCGGCACTCGGCAAAAGGCTTGCGGTCGCAAAGGAGCAGTTCCTGAATATCGACGTGCAGGCGGCTGAAAATGCGGTGAAGGATATCGAATCTCGCTTTGCCGCGCTCAAAGCCGAGCTTGCCCGCGGGGGCGACGGCGAAAAGTTCGCTTCCGAATGCTCAAAGCTGCGCGTGGATATCACAAAGTGCGAGCTTTCGCTTTCCGAAAGCCGCACGGTCGAATATCGCGGCGTGTGGATACGTCCCACGCAGAAAACGGCTGCCGAAGTCGACGAATATGTCGAAACGCTTTACAATAACGGTATAAACACGCTCTGTATCGAAACGATATACGACTGCACGTTTATCCTGCCGATGCCGAAGGGCAGTCTTTTTGCCCAGAACCCGAAGTTCAACGGATTCGACGTGCTTGCGGCATACCTCGAATCCTGCCACAAGCGCGGGATGGAGCTTCACCTCTGGCTGCCGATTTTTTATTGCGGCAACGAGACAAGCTCCAACGCTTATCTGAGCGTCGGCAAAAAAAAGCCGGAATGGCTCTCGGTTTCGAGCAACGGCGACAAAGCAGCCACGCTCGGTTACATGATGCTCGACCCCTCCAACGAGGAGGTGCGTGAATTTCTGCTTTCCAATTACCGCTATATTCTTGAAAACTACGATATCGACGGCTTCCAGCTCGATTATATCCGCTATTTCGAAAGCGGCGGAACGTATGATCTCGGCTACAACAAGGGCGCGCTGGATGCTTTTGAGGAAAAATACGGTGTACGTCCGAAATACGACAAGACCGCCTCTTACTGGAAGGATTGGGTGCAGTTCCGCTGCGATCAGGTCACCGAATTCGTCATGCGGATGCGCAAGCTCGTGGATGAGGTGCGCCCCGGCTGCCTGCTTTCCGCCGATGTCGGGGCGGATCCGACGGTCGCAAAGAACACGCTTTACCAGGATTATATAAAGTGGCTCGAAAACGGCTGGCTGGATATACTCTTCCCGATGGCATACGGCTACGGTTATACCAATGCCGTGGCAAAGCAGCTCGAAAAGGCGGATAACAAGGCTTATGTCGTCGTAGGTATGGGCATATTCACGGAGGAGCTCGGGCCTGCCGATATGCAGAGCCAGACAGAGGATTACCGCGTTCTTGCCCCCTTCGGGAACGACGGCGAATGCTATTTCGAATCGAGTGCCTTCCTTGCAAAGGGGACGGGCGAATATCTCGCAAACGGCGTTTATTCCCGCAGGGCGATAACGCCGACATCGGATACCGTCGCCGCCGCGAAGGCGATACTTGATTACGGCAGGGAGCGTATCGAAAAGATCATACTTCCCGCAGGCGCAGTCGGCGAGGAGAGCGCATCGGCGATCACCGGCGCTTTATACGCACTTGCCGCGACAGCCACGGAAAGCGGCTTCGATTCGACAGCCTATGCAACGCTTCTGAAGCTTGTTGCCGATTCGGATCTGAGCGATACCGCACGCACCGCGGTGCGCAAGGATATCGAACGCTTTGCGAAGCTTTATACCGTTATGAACAAGGATATCGAGCTTCCCGCGCTTCCGGACACACCGGATATCCCCTCCGTGCCGGAAGAATCTTCGAAGCCGGACACCGTTTCTGAACAGACAAACACGGATGATTCCGGAGATACCGCTTCATCTTCCGGAAGCGGAACTCTGATAAAGGTGATATGCGCGGTCGCCGCCGCGGCGGCGGTATGCGCCGCTGCAGTTGTTCTTCTGCGCCACAGAAAAAAGGGCGGAAAAAATGAAAAATAAGCGTATATATTCCCTTGTGCTTGCTTTTGCCATGCTGATATCCGCGCTTTGCCTTCCGGCGGGCGCGGAGATAACCCCCACGGTGTACAAATCCGGTTATAACGGGGTGAACGAATACCGCGGCGAAAACAAGCTGATCATCTATACCCCCGAAAACGGCACGACGACCGGCACCAACGAATGGGGCTGTGAAGCCGTCGTGGAGGGCGGAACGGTAGTTTCCGTCGGCGGCAACGATAACGCTATTCCGAGCGGCGGCTTTGTCGTGAGCGGTCACGGGAAAAAGAAGGACTGGATAAAAAACAATATCGTTGTCGGGATGCGTGCCTCGTATGATACCTCCGCAAAAACGGTGACATTTATTTGCGACGGCGGCACTTACAAGCTCGCGCTCGAACACGCGCGCAACAACGCATTTGCGGCGAAAACCTCCGCGGAGGAGTCGCTTGCCGTCGTTTCCGGGCAGGCAAACCCCGCGTTGGTGGCGGCGGAGGCGAAATATTCTTCTCTTGCCCCCGTTTCGGATGAAAACGTTTCCGAATATGAAGTGCTCACCGCGGAATACAAGCGCATAACAACGCTTTTCCGCGATCAGAAAGCATCCGAATACCGCGGAGTGTGGATCCGCCCCACGCAAAAGAGCGTTCGCGAGGTGGAGGAATATGTAAAACAGTGCTTCGACGGCGGCTTGAACATGATATCCGTCGAGACGTTTTACGACTGTACCGTGATATATTCACCGCCCGAATGGAGCGAGTTTTCGCAAAACCCGATCTTCGGCGGCTTTGACGTGCTGAAAGCCTATATCGATGCCTGCCATAAATACGGCATGGAACTCCATGTGTGGATGCCGGTATTCTATTCCGGGAGCTCGAGTTCCAAAAACTTCAAAAAAAGCCTTGCGGGGCTGCATCCGGAATGGATGACGGTTTCCAACAAAGGACTGAATCTTTACGAGGGCGAAACGACCGGCATGACATACCTCAACCCCGCTTTGCCGGAGGTATGTGATTCGCTTGCGCAAAACTACCGCTATATCCTCGAAAACTACGATATCGACGGCTTTCAGCTGGATTATATCCGCTACCGCGAACGCTCCGGCGGGAACGATTTCGGTTACGATGCGGCAACGATAAACGGCTTCAAAAAGGCGTATCCGCAATATGCAAAGCTCGAAATAACCTATAACACCAACGCCGCATACTGGAAGGATTTTGTCGTGTACCGCAGGTCGCTTGTGACCTCGTTTGTGGCGAGGATGCGCGCTTTGGTCGATACCGTCGCCCCAAACGTGCTTTTGACGGCGGATGTCGCGCCGGAGATAGATTTCGCGATGAACACGGTATACCTCGATGCCTTTGAATGGCTCGAAAGGGGTTATCTCGACATGATTCACCCCATGGCATACGGCGACGGATATACCGCTCTGATGAAGCAGTATGTCGAAGCGGCCGGCGACGGCTGCGCCGTTGTCCCGGGGCTTGGGATATTCTCCTCCGACCCGCAGACGATCATGCGTCAGACAAACGAAATGGCGCAGGCGGGGTGTATGGGTGTGGTTCACTTCCAGGCAATGCAGTATTTTTCCAAGGGCTGTGCGGAGCTGTTCACCGATTCGGTTTATGCAACGCTATCGATCCCGCCGATGCTCGATACACGCGCCGCTGCCGGTGCAAACTTAGTGCGGTTCGGATTGCGGCTCGATAACGCGCTTGTCGCAGGTAAGCTCGGCGCCGATGAGAAGAGCTCGCTCGAGGCGCTTGCGCGCACTGTGTCGGAAAGCCTTGATACGTCATCCGCCGCAGAGGTGTGCGAAAAGCTTTATGCTCTTGAAAACGCCGCTTCCGCCGTTGAGAACGGCGCCGTAAGGGATTCCCTCGCGGGCGATGTCAAATCCGCACTTGCGGTGATGCTGCACGACCGCCGCGCGGCGGATACGCTTTCCGCCGTTGCAAAGGTGGAGGTTATCGGCGGCGAAAGCTATGCCGTTGTGGCTCCGATCACCGCCGACAAGCTGAAAAAGCATCTGCACGGCTCCTCCGTTACGGTATCCGGCAAGGAAGCGGAGGGCATCGTTCCCACCGGCGCCGTGCTTGCGAACGAAAGCTCGAAATACATCGTGGTGCTGCTCGGCGATATCGACGGAAACGGGAAGGTCGATTCGGTCGATTACCTTCTGTTGAAGCGCTATGTGCTCGGCACGGTAAGCCTTTCACCCATGCAGCGGCTTGCGGCCGCTGTCGCGGGGAGGAAAACGATCGATTCCACCGACTATCTGCTTATGAAACGTCATGTTCTGGGCACATATAATATATACGCATAAACCCCGAAAGGAATAAAAAATGCTCGAAATAAAGGATCTTTGCTTTACCGCCGAGGATGGCGGCGAGCGCAACGAGATACTGAAAAACATTACACTCAATGTCGAAAACGGTAAATTTATGGTGCTTACCGGGCCCAACGGCGGCGGCAAAACAACGCTTGCAAAGGCGATATCCGGTATCGTTCAGCCCACCTCCGGAAGCATATGCTGGAACGGAACGGATATAACCGGTATGTCCGTAACGGAACGTGCGCGCAGCGGGATAAGCTACGGCTTTCAGCAGCCGCCGCGATTTACCGGGATGCGTATCGGCAAGCTGCTTTCCATTGCAGCGGGGCGGGAGCTTTCGCGCATGGATTGCTGCTCCTACCTGAACAGAGTCGGGCTTTGCGCCGCCGATTATATCGACCGCGATGCCGATAATTCGCTTTCCGGCGGCGAGATGAAGCGTATCGAGATAGCGACCGTGCTTGCGCGGCATTCCGGCTTGATGATCTTCGACGAACCGGAGGCGGGGATCGATCTTTGGTCGTTCGCACGTCTCACGGAAACGTTTTCCGCGCTTCACAAGGACACCGGTGCAACGATAATCATCATTTCGCACCAGGAACGCATCATGGCGCTTGCGGATGAGATCGCCGTTCTGCGCGGTGGCGAAATAGCCGCCCGCGGCACGCGGGAGGAAATACTCCCCGGTATACTCGGCGGCGGCTGCGAATATATGAGAAACGGCAGGTAAAACGTCATGGAAGTATTGCAGAACAGCGATTTTTCGCTTTTGAAGGAGATCGCACTCATAGACAAGCTCCCCACGGGTGCATTCAATATCCGCAAGGACGGCGCCGCGGCGGGAAGGTTCTCCACCGAAAACATAGTGATAACCTCCAAAACCGATAAATCCGGCATAGACATAAACATCCGCAGCGGAACCAAAGGGGAAAAGGTTTATATCCCCGTTATCCTTACCAAAACCGGCTACAGCGAGGTCGTTTACAACGATTTTTACATTGGCGACGATTGCGATGTGGATATTATCGCCGGCTGCGGGATACACAATTGCGGCGGCGAGGAGGCGCGCCACGACGGCGTTCATACCTTCTATATCGGCAAAAATTCGGTCGTTCGCTATGTCGAGCGGCATTACGGCGACGGTGACGGCAACGGCGCACGCGTTATGAACCCGGACACCATTGCCTATATCGGCGAAGGCTCGGTCATGCAGCTCGATACGACGCAGATCCGCGGAGTGGATTCGACTGTCCGCCGTACAAGCGCCGATGTGGGTAAAAACGCCTCCGTTATCATCAACGAAAAGCTGATGACCCACGGTTCACAGCACGCGGAATCGGATATGACCGTCACCCTTTCGGGCGAAAACTCCACCGGCAAGGTCACATCGCGCTCGGTTGCAAGGGATTCTTCCGTTCAGGAATTCCGTCCTATCGTTATCGGCGCGAACAAATGCTTCGGCCATGTACGCTGCGATTCCATATTGATGGACAGCGCACAGATAACCTCCTCGCCCGCTATCGAGGCAAAGCACACCTCCGCAAGCCTCACGCATGAGGCGGCTATCGGCCGTATCGCCGGCGAACAGCTTATCAAGCTGATGACACTCGGCCTGACAGAAGAGGAAGCCGAAGAGCAGATACTCGAAGGCTTTCTCGATACGTAAGCCCCGGCTTCCGTAAGAAAAACGCAAAAAGAAAAGGACCCCGCCGGGTTCCTTTTCTTTTTGTCATATAAAAGGCTTACCTGAAATCGTTTTCCTGCATTTTCGAAAGCCTGTCTTTTATCTCGGAGGTATTGTCGACAAGCTCACCGAATGCGTATAAAATTACGCAGGACAGCCACATTGCGATCGGACCGCCGATCAGACATTTGATACCGTCTGTCGCAAACTCCTGCGATAACGGGAGGTATTGAGGCAATAACGCAAGTACAAAATATACTATCGCGGCGATGACTGAAATGGCGACGCCGACCCAGAAGATCACCTTGGTGAGCAGCTTGATCTTTTTGCCGATGTTGCGGAAAAGCATGATAAAATCCCCCTTTGATCTGCGGCATAAACCGCTGTTCTTTTGGGGGGATTATATCATAAAACGGGATATTTTGTCAACAATTCCGCGCAGCTCTCAGCAGCCGAGAAATGCGCCCTGTGCCCTGAGCGTTTCGCGAAGTTGTTCGGTGTTTATCTCCGCAACGGGAAGCCCGCTTGCCGCAGCCAATGCCGCCGCAGTGCCCGCCGCTTCGCCAAGCGTGCACACAATGGGCATTATGCGCACGGATGCCTGCGCTTCGTGCGTGGCGGAAATACACCTGCCGGCGACAAGAAGGTTCTTTGCTCCCTTCGGGATAAGCGCACGGTAGGGGATAGTGTAATACTCGCCCTTGGGGAAGAAATAATGGCTCGTGCCGGAGCCTTCGGGATTATGTATGTCGATATCGTAGTTGCCCGCGGCGATTGCATCCGGGAACCTTGTGCAGGCGACAAGCTCTTCCGAGGTGATCGTGTATTCGCCGTCGATCATGCGGCTTTCGCGCACGCCGGTCTGTACCGCGCTGGCAAGTATATCCGCCTTTGCGCAGGATGGGAGCCTCTTACGCAGAAATTCAAGCAGCTCGAACATCTGCTCGCGCGCTTCGATATCCGCTTCCGTTATGTCGAAGCAATCGACAGGATCGCGCTTTACGATGCGTGTCGCGTTCAGCTGGATGATATCCGGGAAGCAGGTGTGGAACAGCATTATGCCGTCCATCGGGTTTTTGATATTCCCGGATTTCTTTTCCTCCAGCCAAAGCTTTACAACGTTCGGGAGCTCGCTGTCGAAGGTAGCCGTGTCGACATTGCCTATAAGGAAGCACAATGTCATCGGCTGGCAGAGCCCGTCGCCCGGGCGGCCGTGCCTTGTGGGGAATCCTGCGGAAAAAGCAACATCGGCATCCCCGGTGCAATCGATAAATATCTTTGCGCCCACGCGGACAAGCCCGGATTTGTTCGCGACGGTTATTTCGGTAATGCTGCCGCCGGTGCGCGATGCCGAAACAAAATAACTGTTGAACAGCAGGTCAACGCCCGCTTCGCGCATTTTGCGGTTGAGTATGAGTTTGAGATATTCCGGGTTGAAGCTGTTGCCGAACATTGCGCCGCGGGCACGAAGCTCGCCGACAAGCTCCTTGAATATACCCTGCGAAAGCTGCGTGGGTTCGGTATCCTCGCCGATGATCGTCGCATTGCGCATGAAGGGGTTTACAAACATTGTCGCCGGGGCGCCGCCGAGCGCGTTTATGCGCTCGATAAGTATCACGCTTGCGCCGTTCCTTGCCGCGGCAAGCGCCGCCGCACAGCCCGAAAATCCGCCGCCGATAACGGCTATATCATAGTTTTTCATTGTTTTGTACGCTTAAAAGCATTTCTTTCTTGTATTTTTGCAATCCTCGGTGTTGCCGCAGCGGTAGCAAAGCTCGTTGCCGCAATAGCCGTCGCGGAAGAATGTGACCATATCCTCGCAGGAGGTCGCGGCGATATTCGCCAGCGCTTCGGATGTGAGGAACGCCTGGTGGGATGTGACAATAACGTTCGGCATGGAAATAAGCCGCGCGAGGGTATCGTCGTCGATTATGTGGCCGGAGCGATCCTCGAAGAATACGTCGGCTTCTTCCTCGTATACATCCAGGCAGGCTGCGCCGATTTTGCGAGCCTTTATGCCCTCAAGCAGAGCCTCCGCATCGATAAGCGCCCCGCGTGAGGTGTTGATAATGACAACGCCCTTCTTCATGCGGGATATCGCCTCCGCGCCGATCATGTGCTTTGTTTCGTCCGTGAGCGGGCAGTGGAGCGAAATGATATCGCTCTTTTCGAAAAGCTCGTCCAGCGTGACATATTCCAGCCCGCTGCCGGCTGCGGGGAACTTGTCATATGCGATGATGTTCATTCCGAAGCCGCGGCAGATATCCGCAAATACGCGCCCGATCCTGCCCGTGCCGATTATACCGACGGTCTTTCCGTGCAGCTCGAAGCCTGTCATCCCGACAAGGCTGAAATTGTAATCCCTTGTGCGGATGAATGCTTTGTGTATGCGGCGTATGGAGGTGAGCAGCAGCGCCATGGCGTGCTCGGCGACGGCGTAAGGCGAATATGCGGGAACATGGATAACGTGTACCCTGCCGAAGGCGTGGCGGACATCGACATTGTTGTAGCCCGCACAGCGCAGCGCGATCAGGCGCACGCCCATTGAATGGAGAATGTCGATAACCTCGGCATTCGCGGTGTCGTTCACGAATATGCAGACACCGTCGCACCCCTCGGCAAGCGAAGCCGTGTCGGCGTTCAGCTTTGCTTCCAGGAACTTGAATTCGATCCCGCGGCGCTTTCCTTCCGCCTCGAAGGCGGGTATATCATATGGCTTTGCATCGAAAAAAGCAAATTTCATTTTCAATCCTCGCTGTTTTCTTCGTTTTGCGGCTGCCCGGCTGTATCATCGGCTTCCTCGTCCGCACCCTTTCTGCCGAAAAGGTTAAGTATCTTTTCCACAATGGAGGGCGTTTTGTCGATAATACCGTTGATCCCGTCCAGCGTGCGGTTTACAAGATCGCGCGGGGGATCGTAGGTGAGTATGTTCCCCAGCTCGATAACGCGAACCCTGCCCTGCTCCACGGCGATAAAGCCGAGCGGAGTCATCGAAACGCCCGCGCCGTTTCCGCCCGCAAAATAGGCGTTTCCGTCCGCGCGCGGCGACTTGCCCGCAAATTCGCTGCCGCCGGATACGATCCCGACGGTGACCTTGGAAATGGGTATGAGCGTGACATCGCCGGGGAGCTCTATCGGCTCGCCGATAACGGTTTTCATGTCGACCGTGTCGCCGATCTTTGCAAGAGCGGCGTCGATAAGCTGTTTGATCGGAGTTTCGCTGTTCATTATTCTGCTCCTTTTTCGGTAGTTTCATTCGTTTCGCCGCCGTTTTCGAGCGATATCTGCTCGCTCGCAACGGCAAGCTCCGCCTTCGGCAGCTCCGCAATGCTTTCCAGCCCGAAGCAGCGCAGGAACGCGTCTGTCGTGCCGAAAATCGTCGGCCTGCCGGGCGCATCAAGCGTTCCGCGCTCGGTTATAAGCCCCTTTTCGCACAGCGAGGCGACAATGGCGGAGCTGTCCACCCCGCGGACCATTTCGATAAATGATCTTGTCACCGGCTGATTGTATGCGACAATGGCAAGCACCTCCAGAGCCGCCTTTGAAAGCGGCGGTGTTTTGCGCATTTCAAGCGCCTTTTTTACATAATCGGCAACATAAGCCTTCGTGCACAGCTGGTAGGAGTTTTCGATCGTCACGAGCGTTATGCCGCTTTTGCGGTCGTCGGAGTATTTGTCGGAAAGCATTGCCGCGGCTGTACGCAGCCCCTCCGCATCGACACATAGTATCTCGCACAGCCGTTCGAAAGGCACCGGACTGCCGCAGGCGAAAAGTATCGCTTCGAGCGCGGCGGGGGTTTCGTTGTTAATACTCATCGTGTTCGGTCCTTTCGTAGGTATCGGCGTTTGCTCCGAGCGAAAGCTCGATATCGTCTCCGTTGCGTTCGACATCTATAACGCCGTCGCGTACAAGTTCCAAAAGCGCCAGAAACACGGCGACCGCCTCCCCGCGGGAGGCGACTCTTTCGAAAAGCGTGTCGAACCGGCAGACGCGCAGCTGTTCGAGCTTGGAAATGAGTGCAACGGTTTTTTCCTCCACGGAATAGTAGCGTTCCTCGATCTTTTTGAAAAGCTCCGGATCCGCCGCCGGCTCGCGCAGGGACATCCTTGCCGCAATGCGTGAAAACGCTTCGGCAAGCAGCTCCACCGCGTGATTGCGGGAATAATCGCTCTTTTCCGGTTCGGAGGGCGGCTTTGTGAATGTGTCGAAATGCCCTGCGCTCTGCAGCCGCAGAAATTCCGCCGCGATCTGTGCCCGGCGGTGTTCGAGCAGTGCATCCACGAGCGGCGCACGCGGGTCTTCCGCGCTTTCCTGCCGCGGAAGCAGCATCCGGCTCTTGATCAGCATCAGCTCCGCCGCCATCACGATAAATTCCCCCGCGATCTCCATGTCGAGGCTGCGCATCGCATCGAGGTAAGCCGTGTATTGCTCGCAGATTTCGGCAATGGGAATATCGAATATATCTATCTTGTGCTTGGTGATAAGCGCGAGCAGAAGGTCGAGCGGGCCTTCGTATTGCTCGATTTTCAGGTTCAGCTCCATGGCTTAAAATACGAGCGAAAGCAGGCCGTATGCCGCTTTTGCGAATATCTGCGAAAGCCAGTCCCGTGCGATACCGAGCGGATAAAACAGCAGATTGGGTATTTCGGAGAACGGGTAGGGCAGCCATGTAAGGATAACTATCGCAAGTATTATATACTGCGAATAATAGCGTATCCGCGAATATTTTGCCGCTGCCCGGTTCGGAAGCAGGCACATCAGAATGTTGGAGCCGTCCAGCGGGGGTATCGGGATCAGGTTGAAAAGCCCCAGCCCGATACTCATGAGCGACGTATACTGCAAAAATGCCCAAACACAGATAACAACTGCAGAGGAAGCGGGCCAATCCGCCGCAACGGCGATATTTTCCCAAAGCACGCGCAGGAACATTGCCACCATGCCGTAAATAAAGTTGGCGACAGGCCCCGCAAGCGACGTGAGCGCAAAATCGCGGCGCGGGTTTTGAAAATTGCGGGTGTTCACCGGCACCGGCTTTGCCCAGCCGAAGCCGATAAGCAGCAGCGATATCGTGCCGAGCAGATCGAAGTGTGCAAACGGATTGAGCGAGAGCCGCCCGTCCGCCTTTGCGGTGTAATCGCCCAGCTTGTATGCGATAAAGCCGTGCGCCCATTCGTGGAAGGTGAGCGGCGGTATTATCGCAAGCACCATCAGGAGCATTTCGAGCAGCATCATTTTGAGGTCTGCGCCGGAATTCAGTATGGAAGTGAGCATCGCTTGCTCCTTTCGCCGTGTTATTTCAGCCTGATCATGGATTTTTCCCAGACCTTCGGGGGTTCGAGCCCCATCATCGTAACTACCGTCGCCGCGACATCGGCAAGCCCGAAGGAGCCTTCCTCGAAATCGTAGTTTTCGGAATAGTAATTATCGTAAATGAAGCAGGGAACGGGGTTGAGCGTATGGCTTGTCTTTGCCTTGGGCTTTCCGTCCGCACCGACCTTGACCTTGCCGGTCTTTTTGTCGATCTCGTACATTTCGTCGCAGTTGCCGTGGTCGGCCGTGATTATTGCGACACCCTTCACCTCGTCCACGGCTTTGAGTATCCGCGCAAGGCAGAGGTCGAGCGCTTCCATGGATATCTTCGCGGCAATAAAGGAGCCGGTGTGACCGACCATGTCGCCGTTCGGGAAGTTTACGCGCAGGAAGCCGAATTCGCCGCTTTTAAGCTTTTCGATAAGCACGTCGGTGATCTCCGCGCACTTCATCCAGGGGCGCTGCTCAAATGGGACAATGTCGGAGGGGATCTCGTCATATTCCTCGAGCGTTTCGCTGAACTTGCCGCTTCTGTTGCCGTTCCAGAAGTATGTCACATGACCGTACTTCTGCGTTTCGCTTATCGCATACTGGCGAATGCCGTTTTTGACAAGGAATTCACCCATCGTGTTGCTGATCTCGGGCGGGGAAACAAGGTATTTCGCGGGGATGTGCGCATCTCCGTCGTATTCGAGCATACCGGCATAAAAGACTTTCGGAACGCGTACACGGTCGAACTTGTCGAAATCGGCGCCGCTTTCAAAAGCCTTGCTGATCTCGATGGCTCTGTCGCCGCGGAAATTGAAGAATATAACGCTGTCGCCGTCCTCCACCGTGCCGACGGGCTTGCCGTCCTGCGCAATGACGAACGGGGGGAGATCCTGGTCGATAGCACCGGTCTCTGCACGGAGCGTTTCGATGGCTTCCTTTGCGCTGCCGAACTGCCTGCCTTCGCCCAGAACGTGCGTTTCCCAGCCCTTGCGGACCATATCCCAGTTGGCTTCGTAGCGGTCCATGGTTATGACCATTCTTCCGCCGCCGCTTGCGATCTTCACATCAAAATCGCCGTCGCGCAGCGTGCCGAGGAAATCCTCGAACGGGAGCACATATTCAAGCGCGCTCGTTTCGCCGACATCTCTGCCGTCTAAAAGTATGTGTACACGGACTCTCTTCACGCCGTCCTTCTTCGCGTGTGCGATCATCGCCCTGAGATGGTCGATATGCGAATGGACATTGCCGTCCGAGAAAAGACCGATAAAGTGCAGGGTGTGATTCTTTGCGTTCGATACTGCCTGCTTCCAGGTATCGCTTTCGAAAATCTTGCCGGATTCTATCGCGTTGGATACCAGCTTTGCGCCCTGGGCGAAAACCTGACCGGAGCCGAGCGCATTGTGGCCGACCTCCGAATTGCCCATATCGTCGTCGGAGGGGAGCCCGACGGCGGTGCCGTGGGCTTTAAGGCGGAAGCAGTGGTATTTCTGCATGAGCATATCGAGCGTGGGCGTGTCGGCAGCCTTTACGGCGTTGCCCTCGACACGGTCGCAAAGACCGACGCCGTCCATAACAATAGTGAGCACGGGGCGTTTTTCGCCCCCGAAAATTCCTTTGGACATGGTTTTTATACCTTTCTTTCCGTGCACGCATAAGCCTTGCCCGGCAAATGCGCAGATAAACATTTTCATATATTGGATTATAACCCATCTTGCGGCGGTTTTCAAGTGTATTGTTCGGTTTTTTGCCGCCGCCGCGCGGCTTATTTCGGCTTGACACAATGCGTGCGCGGTGATATAATACAATGAATTGTTATGCAAAGCGCATGAGAGGAGATATTTATGACAAGAAGGGAATCCCGCGAGGCGGCAATGGGGCTTATCTTCGAGCAGGATTTTGATATAACGCGTGACCCGGAGGAAATACTCAGCCTGGCTGCGGAGGAACGCGGGGAGCGGTTCAGTACCTTCGCAAGGGAGCTGTTTATCCGCACGAGCGAAAACCGCGGCGATATCGACGTGAAGATCGCCGAAGGCTCGCACAACTGGAATTTCGAACGCATCGGCAGAGTCCCGCTCGCGATCCTGCGCATGGCAGCCTGCGAACTTTTTTACTTTCCGGAGATCCCGATCGAAACTACTGTCAACGAAGCGCTTGAAATAGCCAAAAAGTTCGATGACGAATCCTCCGTTGCGTATATAAACGGCGTTCTCGGCAGGCTTGCCGACGGCATGGAAAAGCCGCTTGCCTCCCCGAAGCCGGAGCCTGAAGACGAGCCGGACGGCACCGGGGAAAATTCCGCGGACACCGGTGAAGAGGCATGAACGGAACGCGTGACGCGCTCACCGTCGAACAGTTAAACACATATATCCGCGATTATATCGGCAATTCCCCGCTTTTGCGCGGGGTTTCGGTCAAGGGCGAAATATCCAATCTGAAAACCTACCAAAGCGGGCACATATATTTCACGTTGAAGGATGAACGCTCCGCGATACCGGCTACAATGTTCGGCGGGGTCGGCAAGCTTGCCTTCACGCCCGAAAACGGCATGAAGGTCATCTGCACGGGCAGGGTAGCCGTTTTCGTGCGGGACGGGCAATACCGCATTTATGCCGACACGATGGAGCCCTTCGGCGCCGGCTCGCTCTTTATCGCCTTCGAGCAGCTCAAAGCAAAGCTTGCCTCGGAGGGGCTGTTCGACCCGGCGCACAAAAAACCGCTGCCGAGGATGCCCTTTTCGCTCGGGATAATCACCGCTCCCGGCGGCGCAGCCGTGCGGGATATGATAAACGTTTCCCGCAGGCGCTTTCCGGGCGTGCGGATATACCTTTACCCCTCTCTCGTTCAGGGGCCTTCCGCGCCGGAACAGCTTATAAACGCGCTTTCCGCGCTGGACGGCAGCGGACTTTGCGATGTGATAATTATCGGCCGCGGAGGCGGCAGCACGGAGGATCTCTGGTGCTTCAACGACGAATCGCTCGCACGGGCGGTATACGCCTGCAAAACGCCGATCATTTCCGCCGTCGGGCACGAGACCGATTTTACGATATGCGATTTTGTCGCCGATCTGCGCGCCCCCACGCCGAGCGCCGCCGCAGAGCTGGCGATACCGGATTCCGCCGAAAAAAAGCGGCAGTTTGCAAACCTTCAGCGCCGCATGAACGGCATACTGGAATCAAAAACGGGGCTGCTTCGCCAAAAGCTTGCCGCGCTTTCACAGCGTCCGGTGATGAAAAGCCCGCGCGCCTATTTCGACGAACGCCGAATGACTGTCGCACATGACGAGGAAAAGCTGTTCCTTGCGGCGGAAAAGGCGATCTCCAAAAGGCGCAACGCGCTTTCGGCGCGGAGCGAAAGGCTTTCGGCGCTTGACCCGCTTTCGGTGCTGCGGCGCGGGTTTTCCGTCGCTTTCGGCGAAAACGGCAAAGCCGTGCGCAGCGTTTCGGAGCTGCCGGAGGGAACAGGCTTCCGCCTGATGCTTTCGGACGGCACCATCGCCGCACAGGCAAAGAAAAAAGAAGAATAAAGAAGAATAAAGAAGGCATTTTTATGGCAAGGATAGTCAGATCCATCACGCGGGACGGCGAGGCAAGGGCGATCGTTATCGATTCGACCGATATCTGCGAGCGTGCGCGTGAAATACATAACACCGCCCCCACTGCGACTGCGGCGTTGGGCAGAACGCTCACCGCGGCATCGCTCATGGGCTCGCTGCTCGGCGAGGAAACCGATCTGCTCACGCTCCGCTTCAAGGGCGACGGCCCCGGCGGAACGCTTGTCGCGACAAGCGATTGGAAGGGCAACGTCCGCGGGTTCATACAGAATCCCGCGTGCGACCTTCCCCTGCGCGAGGACGGAAAGCTGAATGTCGGCGGCTGCGTCGGCAGGGGCGAATTTTACGTTCTGCGTGATTGCGGCGGAACCGAACCCTACTGCGGCGTTGCGGAAATACAAAGCGGCGAAATAGGCGAGGATATCGCGTATTATTATGCGACAAGCGAGCAGGTCCCTACCGTGTGTGCGCTCGGCGTGCTTGTGGATACCGACATTACCGTGAAGCGCGCCGGCGGGGCACTTGTACAGCTTCTTCCCTTTGCTTCGGAGGAAACGGCGGCGAGGCTGGAGGAAAACGCCGCGAAAATGCGCCATGTCACGGAAATACTGAACGGCGGGAGCGCGGAGGATATAATAGCCGAAATGCTTTCCGGCTTCGAATACGATATTTTCGATTCCTTTGAATGCTCCTATAAATGCGCGTGCAGCCGCGAAAAAACGGACAGCGCCCTTGTTTCGCTCGGTGCATCGGAGCTTTCGGACATGATCGCCGAGGGCAGGGAAACGGTGCTCACCTGCGGATTTTGCGATGCGGTATACAAATACTCCGTCGCGGATCTGAAGAACCTACTGAAAAAAGCGCAGAAGAAGGAAGAAAACCGATGAGCAGAAAAAAGGTGCTTATCACGGGCGGTGCCCGCGGGATCGGCGAAGCGCTCACACGCGCGTTTGCGCTTTCGGGCTACGCCGTTTATATCCATTGCGGCAAAAGCGTTGCGGAGGCAGAGGAGCTTTGCGCCGAGCTTCCGGAGGCATACTTTCTTTCCGCCGACCTTGCATTGCCGGAATCGGTCGCCGCGGTGGCGCGCTTCTGCCCGGATCCGGACGTGCTTATAAACAATGCGGGCGTTTCACTCACCGGACTTTTCGATAAGATAACGCCCGCTGCCGCGCGCGAAATGTATGAAATCAACCTTTTCGCCCCGGTCATGCTCACGCGGGCGCTGCTTCCCGCAATGCTTTCGCGTTCCGGCGGGTGCATCATAAACATATCGTCGGTGTTCGGCGAATCCGGCGGGAGCTGCGAGGTGGACTATTCCGCGGCAAAAGCCGGTATTATCGGCTTTACAAAGGCGCTGGCAAAGGAAGTCGGGCCCGCGGGTGTGCGCGTAAACTGCATCTGCCCCGGCGTGATAGATACCGACATGAACGCTTCGCTTTCGTTTGACGATGTCGCTTCGCTTTCGGACGATATCCCGCTGATGCGGCTCGGCAGTGCGGAGGAGGTCGCGGGGGCGGCGGTGTTCCTTGCCTCGCAGGCGGCTTCTTATATCACCGGCGCGGTGATTGATATAAACGGGGGTTGGATGGGATGAAGAGAATAGCGAAATTCTACCGTGTATCCGAGCATATTTTCGGCAGAGAGGGCTACGAGCATATCCGATTGCCCGAAAGGGCTACGTCGGGTTCCGCCGGCTACGATTTCTTTGCACCGTATGATTTCACGCTCGAAGCGGGCTGTGAGATAGTCATAAGCACCGGTGTGCGTGTCAGAATGGACAGCGATTGGGTGCTTGTGCTGCTTCCGCGCTCCGGGCAGGGGTTCAAATACGGCGTTCGCCTTGCGAATACCGCCGGGGTGATCGATTCGGATTATTTCGGCGCGGAAAACGAAGGCCACATTATGATAAAGCTTATCGGCGGAAGCGCCGATCTTACGGTAAAGCGCGGAAGCGCCTTTGCCCAGGGGATATTTCTGCCCTACGGAATAACCGAGGATGACTGCGCCGCCGGGGAACGCTTCGGAGGGTTCGGCAGCACCGATAAGGAGGAAAACAAATGATAACAACAAAGCAACGCGCGTTTCTGCGCTCTGCGGCAAACAGCATAGAGCCGACGGTTCAGATCGGCAAGGCGGGGGTAACGGAAACCGTGCTCACCACCGTTTCCAATGCGCTCGATGCGCACGAAATAATCAAGCTCACCGTGCTTGAAGCCTGCCCCGAAAGCGCAAAGGACGTTATGCAGGCGCTTTGCGATGCGCTCGGGTGCGAACCGGTGCAGGTCATCGGCAGGCGAGTGGTGGTATACCGCCGCGCACCCAAGCCCGAAAACCGCCGCATTGTCCTGCCGCGGTAAGTTTTTTCAGACAAAAACAAAGAAGCCGGAAGCCCAAACGGGCTTCCGGCTTTGCTTTTTTGCAAAATGCCGTGATTATTTGGCGGATACGTCGGCAACGGAGGATTCGGCTGCGGAGGAGGATTCGCTCTTCCCGGTGCCGATGCCGTTGGAATGAACTATGTAAAGCGCGAGAACGAGGACAACAAAGACGATGGAAAGGACAAGCGTCCACTTCTGGTGCTTCTTTTCGTTTGTGGCGATCTTGTTTTTGGTAAGGTAGGATTCGGAAGCGCCGTTGCCCGCGATGGAGTTGCCCAGACCGCGGCGCTTGCTCTGCTGAAGGCTGATAAGTACGATTATAGCGACTGCGAGGACAAGAAGAATTGCGCCGATGATGTATTCGAGAACGGTAGGTGTCATGATAAATAATTCCTTTCAATTACTGATGCCCGAAATTCAGGCACCGACAGCTAAACTCAATAGTATCACAAACAAGGTACAAAAGCAATGCCCTGCTGTAAATTTTAACATTTGTTCACATTTGGCAAGCCGATCAGAATTCCTTTGTGTCGCCCATCGGGTCATTCTTCGGCGAGGGGCGAGGCTTTTTGGGGCTCTTTTTCGTGCCGCTGCCCTTTTTTCCGCTCAGTCTGCGGTAGGTGCGCAGTATCGCCGTAACGGCGAGGAACAGGAAGTAAGCGACGATTATGCCGATAAGCACCTTGATTATTATCGACATGGTTTTGGAAAACAGTATGTCGTGCATGGTATCCAATGCGGTTTTTGTGGAGTCGGATTCCACGGCGGATTTTGTCACAAGCGTGACTTCGGCGATAACGTTTCCGTCCCGCGAATATATCGCTTTGCCGACGGGCACGCCCTTTTCCACCGGAGCTTTGAGCGAATAGGTGACCTTTCCGTCGGCTTCGCTGCGCGTGACCTTCGATTCGTCGAATATGACCTCCACGGTTTTTTCGACATTGCCGTCGGGAAGCAGACGTTCAATATTTTCGCTCGGGACAACGAGCACATGGTCCACCTTGCCGCTCGTGACGGCAAGCTCCGCAACGGCATCGTTCACCGTTGCAACGGTGCACAGCGTGAGCGAATTCCGTGTCCAGTCGATAAGCTCGTTCATGTCGGCATAGGCGTTTCCGTCGCCGAACGAATAGCTGAATTTGCCGTCCTTTTCGGTGACGATCATGCCGCTGGCACACATCACGACGAATATATAAGTTCTGCCGTCCTTCTGTGATGCGGTCAGAAGGCAGTAATTGCCGGATTTATCGAGCTGACCGGCGATCAGGCCTATGGCGCTGCGGTTGAGAAAGCCGGAAACATAATAATTGCATTTGAGATAGTTTTTGTTGCGCACCGTCGTATTGCCGTTCATCAGAAAGGCTTCCACATTCGAAAGCGCAACGAGATAATCGTATTTGTAGAACGCGGCGGTTATCAGCGCGATTTCGCGCGGGGTGGAATACTGCATCGGCGAATCGAGCCCGGTGGGGTTAACGAATTTTGTCGCAGTGAGCCCGAGCGAAGCCGCCTTTTCGTTCATCCTGCCGACAAAGGCGCTTATCCCGCCGCCGGAAAGATATTTGTCGCCGAGGTCGGATGCAAGCGCGCACACGGCATCGTTCGCACAGCCGACAAGCACGGCGGAAAACATATCCCGCGCCTTGTATACGGCGCCCGCCTTGAAGCCCATGACCGGCACGCGGATATCGAAAATGTTTCCGGCGTTGTCGATCGCCGAGGCGGTAACGGTTATGTCCGTGGAGGCTGGGTCGAGCCCGTGCTCGGAAAGCATATCGTATGCGACCATGCACGCCACGAGCTTTGCCGCAACGGTGGGCGCGACTTTTTCGTCCGCACGGGCGGTGTATATGAACTGCCCGTCATCAATGCAATAGGCGATAACGGCGTTGCCCGAAACGATATTCGGGGCAAGCTTTACCTGCGCGGAGGATTCGTCCGACGGTTCGGCAAAGGCGTGTGTCACGCCAAGCGTAAAAAGTATTGTCAGGGCCGCAATCATTGCGGTGAATTTTTTTGCCTTCAAATAGCGGGGCCTCCTTCCGAAAGAATTGATTTTGCGTAGATCTTGTCCGTTTCGATCTGGTTTTTCAGTGTGTCCGTGCTTTCGAACCGGCGTTCGTCGCGGATAAAGCCGCAGAGCGATACCGCGGCGGTTCTGCCGTATACATCCCCGGAAAAGCCGAAAATAAAGGTTTCGCTCATGGGGACGGTGTCGCCGCCGAAGGTCGGGCGTATGCCGATATTTGTAACGCCGCCGTAGGTGATACCGTCAAGCCTTACTTCGGAGGCATATACTCCGTACCGCGGCACGGTGAAGTTTTGCGGGAAGTGGATGTTTATTGTCGGGAATCCGAGCATGTGACCAATACCCTTGCCGTGGATTATCGTACCGGAAAACGAATACTGGCGCCCGAGCATCGCGTTTGCCGTGCGGACATCGCCGCGGTGTATGCGTTCGCGTATTTCCGTGGAGCTGACCGGTATGCCGCAGAAGGTGTATGCCGGTGTCACAAAGCATTCGGCGCCGCCTTCGGCAAGCACGGCTGCAAGAAGCGCGTTGTCGCCGCTGCCGCGGTATCCGAACCGGAAATTATAGCCGCCCACTGCGAGCCGCACATCGAACGCACGAAGCAGTATATCCCGCACAAAATCCTCCGCCGGGATATCGCGGACGGCGCCGAAGGGTATTTCGATAACGCGGTTCACGCCGCACGCCGCCAGCAGGCGAAGGTTCCCCCGCCGGGAGGCAAGCAGCTTCGTGTTCTGCTTCGGACGATCGTCCGGCAAAAAGGTGAATATGACGGCGGGAAGCCGTTTTTCGTTTGCGCGGACGCAAAGCTCGCCGATAAGCGCGCGGTGACCGAGATGGACACCGTCGAAGCAGCCGACGGCAGCCGCGCACCCGTGTGAGTAATCGGCTCTTCCGCCGGTATCGGTTATGATAAACCGTGAGATAATGTCTTTTAATTCCATAGTAAGAATATAATAACCGTAAAAATCCGTTTTGTCAATCGCGTAAGCGCATATTTCGCGCCGAACGGCAAACAATAAATCAAAAAAAGAGGACGGGTGTTTTTTATGGAAGAGCCGAAGGGGCAAAGATTCGATTCCTGTATCCTTGCCGGCGGTTACGGAAAAAGACTTCTGCCGCTCACGCGGGAGCTGCCGAAGCCGATGCTGCCCGTTGCGGGCAAAAGCCTTTTTTCGCGCACGGTGACACTGCTGCGCGCAAACGGGTTTGCGCATACCGCCGTCACCGCGATGTACCTGCCGGAAAAACTGCGTGCGGGCGATATCGGAACGGGGCTGGAGTTTTTCACGGAGGAAAAGCCGCTCGGCAGCGCGGGCGCGGTGGCAAGGCTTCGCGGGCACACGGATGGGGTACTGCTCGTTATCTCCGGCGATGCCTATTGCGATTTCGACCTTGCCGCGGCAAAAAAGGAATTTATGGCGAGCAACTGCAAGGCGGCAATGCTGCTCTGCCGCCGCGAGGATGTTTCGGAATACGGCTCCGTATGCCTGCAAGGCGGGCTGGTGACGGGTTTTTGCGAAAAGCCCTCCCTGCGTGACACGCTTTCCGACCTTGTCAATACCGGCATATACTTTCTTGCTCCGGAGGCGCTTGCTCTGATCCCGGACGGCAAGGAATACGATTTCGGGCGGGATCTGTTTCCGGCGATGCTCAAACAGGGAATGCCGATCTGCGGGATCGAACCGGAGGGAAACTGGTTCGATATCGGCTCCTTTGCCGAATACCACGCCTGCAATATGCTGCTTTCGGGCGGGGAAAACTGTATCGGCGAGCGCGCATCCGTGCACCCGGGCGCGGTTCTGGAAAAATGCGTGGTTTTCGACGGTGCGACCATCGGCGAAAGCGTGGTCTGCGGCAGTATTATCGGCTCCGGAGTCACTATCGGAAACGGCTGCCATGTCGCCCCCGGGTGCGTTATCGGCGACCGTGCGGAGCTCGAATCCGGCGCCGTCGTCGGCGGCGGGCGTATTGTCGCCCCCGGCGAGCATATAAAGGCGGCAAGCGGCGCGCGCCTGTTCCCGAAGCCGAAGTTCGTTTTGGCGGAATACGAGGATTTTATCATGGCGGACGAGACGGACAGCGGATATTTTGTCACGCTGGGGCGGCGGCTGGCGCGGTTCGGCAGCGTGGCAGCCTTTGCACGCGGCGAGGCGGACACGCTCCCGCGGGCGTTCGAGCTTGCCTGCGGTGCGGCGGAGCGCGGTGTGGATACGACGGTGATAAGCGGCGGCAGCGCGGCGGATGCCGCTTTTGCCGCATACGGCTTCGGCTTCGATTGCACCGCGCACATCACCCGCAACGGCAGCCGCACGGAAGTAAGGCTTTATTCGGGTGACGGTATGCCGCTCCCGCGGGAGCGGCTGCGTATGCTCACCCGGGAGGACACGGATCCGGTATCCCCCGGGATCGGAAGTATTTCGATGCTTCCGCACGGCGTTCTGGTAAAGCGGTATCTTTCCGAGCTGCGCGAAAAATATGCCCTTCCCGGGCGGATGCGTATTTCCGGCGCTGCCGGCATGCTGCACGAGCTGTGCGAGGAGCTTTCCGTGAAAAACGAGGGCGATATCGAATTTTCGGTATCGGATTGCGGCGAGCGCGTCTGTGCAAAAAATGCCGGCGGGGAGGAGATATCCTATTGGCAGCTTCTTGCGGCTTATTGCTCGCTTGTCGGGCAGCGGGAAATATTCCTTCCCTCCGATTCGCCCGTTATTGCCGAAAAGATGCTTGCGCGGGAGGGGATGTCCGTCCGATTCTACGGCGACGGCGAAAGCGAGGAACGCAGGCTTGCCGCCGCGGATATCCCGGTGCGCAACGGCGCTTTGCTTGCGATAGCGTTGTGCGGCGCGGCGGAAAAGGCGGGGAAGAGTGTTTCGGAGCTTGTTTCCGCGCTTCCGCCGGTTTCGGTTTTCCTGCGGGAGCTGGATGGCGCGGGCATATGTATACCCGCCGTCATCGCACGGCTGCGTGCCGCCTCCGGCGGGAGCGAACGCTGTGTCGGCTATGATTTCGGAGAAGGGCGCGTAAACGTTTTTCCGGGTGCGGCGGGGCGGTTCCGGCTTATCGCCGAGGCTGCGGACAGCGAAACGGCGGAGGAAATATCGCTGCGCGCCGTCGATCTGCTGAAAAAAGAGATATATTAAAAACCGGGGAGCCCGATTTCGGGGCTCCCCTTTCGATATGCTTTGTTCATTCCGCCGCAAGCGGCGTATACAGTAAATATGCCGGAAGCGTGTTCCGCTTCCGGCATTGCAGACTTTTTATTCGCCGAGCTGTACGGTTATGACCGGGCGTACACCGACATTGCCGGTATCCACGGCAAAGCCGTCGCAGATCCTGCCGTCAAACCCGATGTATTTCGCAAAGGAAGTTCTGCTGCCGGTATCGCTCAGCCAATACCAGCATTTGCCCTCCTGAACGCGCGCGCCCGCTTCCGCGGCGTGTGTTGTTGCGCCTGCGGAGCGCCATGCGTCGTATTCGAAATACTTCTTTGCGCCCGCTTCGTCAAGCAGCGTTACGGATTCGCCGCTTTCGGACACGGCTATAAGCTTTTTATCCTCTTCCGAAAAGGCGCTGCCCGCAAATTCGCCGTTCAGCCAGGCGTAAAGCGTGCTTTCCTTCCAGGAAATATCGGTGCGGGTATCGTTGTAGGCACGGCATTCTATGCAGTCCGTCGTGATAAGCGTGACCCTGCCGGAATCCTTTTCGAGCACCGTCCATTGCAGCTTTTCGCCGCCGTATGTGCCGAGCCGGATATAATCGCCCACGGCGATATCATCGTAAATGTTCTTTTCGGTGCCGGATATTTTGTCCGGCGCTTCGGAGCTTTCCTCCGCAAAGCGGCTCGTATCAAGGCTTTTTTCGCTTTCCTCGCCCGCCTGCCGCGGCGAAAAGATGAAAAACGCGAGCGCGGATATGAGTACCGCGGTGATAACGACCACAGCCGCTGCACCCGCCGGGGTGATCCTTTTTTCCTTTTTCTTTTTTACATCCTGCATATTATCCCTCCGCTTCCGTTGCCGGATCTTCGTCGGTTTCGCGCCGCGGCGCCGGTTTCCAGCCCAGCGCGCGCTGTATCTCCGCGGAAAGCTCCTCCGCAACGCGTATGCTTGCGCGTATGCCGGGGTGACCGTTTGCGCCGGTTTCGCCGCGGCGGGATGTGATGCTTTCGGTTATCACGTAGTGGAGCTTCGGGTCGGTCTCGCGGCGCTTCTGAATGGTTTCGCGCAGTGTTTCGGTGTAATGGGTGTCCATCATGTCATAAAGCCAGAATATTTCGGCTTCGGGGTATCTTGCCCGTATGCCGTCCAGCAGGCTGTTTGCCGCTTCGGCAAATTCTTCGCTGCCGGCAGGGCCGCCGCTATCGTTTGTACCCGCGTTGATAACTACGGCGTGCGGGATCCAGCCGTCTCTGCATACACCGCCGCGGCGGGTGAGGTATTCGTAAAACTGTGTCACCTTAACGTCCGATCTGTCGCCCAGGCAGTTGCAGACGAGCCCCTTGCCCGAAACGGCGATAAGACGCGGTTCGGCACCGAGCAGCTTTGCGGTGAGCGAGGCATAGGACAGGGTGCTGTCCTGCTGCCAGGTGAGGTAGCCCGAATCGCTTTCGGAGCCGAGTACGCCGTAGCCGCAGGTGATGGAATCTCCGATAAATTCGAGCCTGCGCGTCTTTCCGCCGAGAAGCCTGCGGAGCGAGGGCTTTTCGCCGAACAGGGTCAGCGTGTCGAAAAGCAGCGGGGATTCGCTTTCGGTTATTTTGTATACGGTCACGCGGTGGCGTTTATCGTAAAGATTTTCGATAATGACGCGTTCCCTGCCGTTTGCAACGGCGAACCGCTGTTCGTCCCTGCCGTCGATGACCACTTTTATATAGGCGGGAGCATCGGCATTGAAGGCACCGAAGGAGATATTGAACCCCCTGCCGTTGAAAATAAACGAAAATCCGCTGCTGCACCAGTCCAGTGCGAGCATTCCGTCCTCCGTGACGGTGTGCCGTCCGATCACTCGGATAAGTTCGGAGTCGGCAATTTTTATTTCAAGAGTCGAGCTCGGCGTATAGCGCATTTTTTACATCCTCCGTATTGGTAATACTCTAAGTATTATAATCTCTTTTTGCCGTAAAGTCAAGTCGTTAATACCTTAAAGCCTTGTAAATTTCGCATACCGCCACCGGCGTTGCGGAAAGGGCGATGCATATCCCCCATTCGGCTGCGGAAAGCGCACATACGCCGAACAGAGCCGCCGCGGAGGGAATCAGAATGACCGATGCCTGCATGGCAAAGCAGATGAAGAACGCCGCAGTAACAAAGCGGTTTTTCCCGATGCCTTTGCGAAATATGCTTCTTTCGCTGCGCATATTGAAGGAGTGAAAAAGCTGCGAGACCGAAAGCACCGTGAAGCACATTGTCCGCCCGCAGAGAAAGCCCCCACGCGCATTGCCGACGGCGAACGCGGTTATGGCGAGCGTGCCGATGAGCAGCCCTTCGAAAACGATACGGAACACCCTTTCGGCGCCGAACAGCGGGGCGTTTTTCGGAAAAGGTCTGCGCTCCATCACGTCGCCGTGAGTTCCCTCCAGACCCAGCGATATGGCGGGGAGCGAATCGGTTGTGAGGTTCACCCACAGAAGCTGTATCGCCGAAAGCGGAGAGGGAAGCGAAACTATAATTGCGAAGAAAACGGTAAAAAGCTCGCCGATATTGCAGGAAAGCAGAAAGTGTACCGCGCGGCGTATGTTGTCGAATATCCCGCGCCCCTCGCGCACCGCGGAAACCACGGTCGCAAAGTTATCGTCCGTGAGTATCATATCCGCGGCTTCCTTTGCTGCCTCCGTCCCGCTTATGCCCATTGCCGCGCCTATATCGGCACGTTTCAGCGCGGGCGCATCGTTCACGCCGTCGCCCGTCATTGCGACTGTTTTGCCGCTGCGCGAAAGCGATTCGACCACGCGTAGCTTGAATCGCGGCGTTACCCGCGCGAAAACGTTGCATTCCTTCACGGCGCGGTCGAATTCCCGCGCGGACATGGAAGCGGTGTCCGATTCGGTCAGCACACGTTCGCCCCGGCGCATTATCCCGACCTCCCGTGCGACGGCGCCCGCCGTTGCCGGGTGGTCGCCGGTGAGCATTATCACGCGGATGCCGGCTTTGCGGCACGCCTCCACGGCATCCCTTGCTTCCGGGCGCGGCGGATCGGATATCCCGCACAGCCCGACGAGCTCAAAGGCAGCGTTTTCCGGTGAATCCGGCGGCGCGGCGGTGACTCCGGAGCGCGCAAAGGCTATCACCCGGAGCGCCTGCTCCGCCCAATCCGCCGCCGTTTCCGCCGCCTGCGCGCCGCCGCTGCGGCAGAACCGTGCGATAACGTCCGGCGCACCCTTGATATATGTCCTGTACCCTCCGCTTTCGCGGTATACGGACATCATGTATTTTTTGTTCGGATCGAAGGGTATTTCGGTTACCGCCGCGCATTCCGGCGCCGCCCGGAACCCTTTTGCGAATTCGGCAAGCGCCAGCTCGGTTGGGGAGGAATCATCCCCGCACCGCGCAATGACCCGTGCGATATCCTCCGCACTGCCGCTGTGCCGCACGACCTTCATTTCGTTGCAGGTGAGCGTGCCGGTCTTATCGGTGCATATCACCTGCGCATTGCCGAGCGTTTCCACCGCGGGCAGCCTTTTCACCACCGCGCGGCGGTGCGCCATTGTCTTTACCCCGGCGGAAAGCACCACGGTGACTATCGCGGGGAGCCCCTCCGGTATCGCGGCGACGGAAAGGCTGACGGAGGTCATGAACATTTCGCCCACGTCCATCCCCTTGATGAGCGAAAAGACGAATATAAGCGCGCATATCGCGAGAGCGCCGTTTCCCAGCACCGTGCCGAGCTTTGCAAGCCGCTTTTGCAGCGGTGTCTGTTCGTTTTCGGTGCCGATCATTTCCGCGATCTCGCCCACCGCGGTGTGCACGCCCGTCTTTACCGCTATCGCCGCGGCGCTGCCGGTGAGCACCGCGCAGGAGGAAAACACGCTGCTTTCGCATTCCGACATCGGCGCCCCCGGCAATGCTTTTGCGTGCGCGTTTTTGGAAACGCCCATGGATTCCCCCGTGAGCGCCGATTCGTCCACGCACAGACCGTTGGAGCGAAGAAGCCTTGCATCGCAGGGGATTATATCACCCTTTTGCAGCAGTATCACATCGCCGGGAACTATATATCGGCTTTGTATCCGCGTGGGCGTGCCGTCGCGGATAACGGTGGATTCCGGAGATTGCATCCGTTTCAGCGCTTCGAGCGCGTGCTCCGCGCGGCTTTCCTGCACCGTGGCGATAAAGGCGTTTATCAGCACGATGAGCAGGATGATTATCGGGTCGGCATAGCTCCCGCCGCCGACAAGCGATGCCGCAAATGAAACCCCGGCGGCGATAAGCAGGACGACGGTCATACGGTCGAGCATCGCGCCGAAAAAGCGGCGCGGAAAGCTCTTTTTCTTTTTTGTCCCGATAATGTTTTCACCGTATTTTTCCGCCCGCGCCGCCGCTTCGGCTGCGGAAAGCCCGCCCGCCCCCGCGGAAAGCGAACGCAGAATGCTTTCGGTCGTTTCGTGATACCACATCTTGAATTACCTCATTTTCTTTATTTCTTTTCGGCATATGAACAGCAGAGTCAGATTCGGGAGCATCATCATTGCGTTGAGTATATCCGAAATGCTCCATATATCGCTTTCCGGAAGGAAGGGCGCGGCAAAGGCGCACAGCGAAAAAACCGTGCGGAACACTATGTATGCCGTCCTGCCCCCGTGCGGGAGCAGCGTTATGCAGCTGCCCGCATAAAAGCACCAGCTCACGACCGAAGCCAGCGCGAAAACCGCGGTGAGCACCGGCAGCAAAAGCCTCCCCGCCCCTCCCAGCAGGGAAAACAGCTCCGTGCAGCTTTCGCTCCCCGTGCCGATAAGGCATACCGCCGTGACGGTGGAAACGACAAAGGTGTCGAAAAACACCTCGAACACGCCCCATTTTGCCTGCTCCTCCGGCAGGGCGCTCCCTGCCGATGAATGCGCCAGCGGCGAGCTGCCCATGCCGCATTCGGTGGAAAACACGCTTTTTGCAAAGCCTTCGCGCACCGCTCTTTGCAGCAGCGCGCCGGAGATCCCGCCGCGCACGGCATCCGCCCCGAACGCCTGTGAAAAAATGCGCGAAAATGCCGCCGGCACAGATTGCGGAAAACGTATCAGCAGCGCGCCGCAGCAGGAAAGATATATGAGCGATGCCGCGGGCAGCACAAAGGCGCTCACGGCGGATATCCGCTCGCTCCCGCCCGAAACGGTTACGGCTACAAGTGCAAAGCAGATCGCCGCGCAGGCAAACCTCGGCAGCCCAAGCGTGCCGAGCGCGCCCGCCGCCGCCTTGCTTTGTGCAAGGTTCCCCGTGCCGAAGGAGGCAAGCACGCAGAAAATGCAGAACGCCGCGGCAAGCCGCTTTTTCCCGAGCGATAAAAGCCTCCCCGCAGCCCCGCAGCCCGCGCCGCCGCGCATGGCGATGCAGACCTCCGCATACCGCAGCCCCGCGCCGAAGAAGGAGCAGATCCACATCCAGAAGATACTGCCGGCGCCGCCCGCGGCAATGCCCATTGCGACCCCCGCAATGCTCCCCACGCCGACGGTGCCGCCCAGCGATACCGCCGCTGCGCGAAAGGATTCGCGCCCGCCGCTGCGGAATATGCCTCCGACGGTGCCCCTGAACACCGAGCATATCGCCCGCGGCAGGAAAAAGCGCGAGCGCGCCGTGAAATAAACGCCGAACACGGTGAGCAGCACGAGTGTCGGCGTGCCCCAGATGATATTGCGGATAAATAAAATAATGCCGATCACGCTCCGAATTCTACTTGATATTACCGCAAAACGGTGGTATCATATATGGGTAAAAAACCGTAAAGGAAAGGACATCGCCATGAAAACAGTCATAATAACCGGTGCATCCTCCGGGCTCGGACGGGAATTTTTCCGTGCGGCGGCAAAAAGGTTTCCGGATGCGGAATTCTGGCTGATCGCCAGGCGGGAGGACAAGCTGCGCGAAACCGCGGCGGCCGCGCCGGATGTAAAGACACGCATAATACCCGCCGACCTCGCTTCGGATGAAGGGCTCGGCGGCATATCGGCGCTGCTTGAAGCCGAACGTCCGGAGTTAAAGCTACTCGTAAACAATGCCGGCTTCGGGCGGCTGGGCAATGTCGGCGATATCGATCCGATCGTTCAGCGCGATATGGCGACGCTCAACTGCGGCTCGCTTGCGGCGCTTTCGGCAATGGCTGTCGGATACATGGGCGCGGGGTCGTGCATTGTCAACGTTGCCTCCATCGCCGCGTTTGTGCCCACTCCGCGTATGTCGGATTATTGCTCCACAAAGGCGTTTGTGCTTTCGTTTTCCAAATCCATGCGCGAGGAATACCGCAAAAAGGGCATAAACGTACTTGCCGTCTGCCCCGGGCCGATGACCACCGAATTTCTTGGCGTTGCGGGGATAACCGCCGAAAATTCCAAAACCTTTGCCACGCTGCCCTATTGCAATGCCGCTTCGGTGGCGGAAAAGGCGCTTGCCGCCGCGATGCGCGGGCGTGCGGTATATACGAACAGATTCATTTACAAATTCTACCGTGTGCTTTCGCGCATCATACCGCACGGATTATTTATGAAATTCACCAAATGCTGAGCATTTGACGAACGGAAGAGAGGTGCCTGTACTTGGCGGAAACATACTTCAAAAAGGCCATGCGAGGCTACAATACAAAGCAGGTGGATGCTTTTATCGTAGAGCTGAGCGACCGTTACAACGAATCGAAAAGGGAACTGGAATCCGAACTGGAGCGTGCCCGAAAGGAATGCGAGCGCCGCGACGAAGAGCTGAACGCGATGCGCGCAAATGCCGAAAAGGCGGAATCCGAACACGCAACCGAGCTTGCATCGCTCAGGAGCGAATACGATGCGCTGTGTGCCTCTGTCGGCGAAAAAATGGTGCTTGCGGACAGGCGCGCGGCGGATATAGTCAAAAACGCCGAAAAGGAAGCCGAATGTATTATCCGCAAGGCAAGCGCGGAGGGCGAAAGCCGCGCGCGGGCGGAGCTGGAGCGTGCACGGCAGGAGGCGGAAAAGCTTATATCCGAAACCGAAAAGCGCATTGCCGGGATATCCGCCGCTGCGGATGAATTCCGCGCAAAGCAAAACGAAATGGACAGATCGATGAACGAGACCGCAAGGAGCCTGAACGAAGCTATGCGAAGGCTCAGAATCGGCATAGACAAAGGGGAATAAATAAAATGAACGAAAGAATTGCAAAGCTTGCGGATGAATATTTCGCCCGCGAGGACATACGCGCCCAGGCGGCAGAGGATCTGAAAAGCATAGTGCGTGTGCCCTCCATCGCCGCCGAAAGCGACGGAAAATATCCCTACGGCGTCGAATGCGCACGCGCGCTCGACACCGCGGCTTCTCTTGCCGAAAAGTACGGGTTCCGTGTAGAAAATCACGAATACCATTGCCTTTCCGTGCTTTACGGCGATTCCGACCGCGAAGTCGGCATTGTCGCGCATCTCGACGTTGTTCCGGCAGGGGACGGATGGAGCTGCGAGCCTTACGACGTTACTGAGCGCGACGGGCTTTTTATCGGCAGGGGCACTCACGATGATAAGGGCCCGTTTATACAAAGCCTTTATACCCTGCGATTCTTCCGCGAAAACGGGATAAAGCTTCCCTTTACGCTCCGCCTTATTCTCGGCAGCGACGAGGAGGTCGGCAGCACCGATCTCGAATACTTTGTCACCGTGCGCAAGCCGCCGATGTTTTCCTTTACGCCGGATTCGGAATTTCCGGTGTGTATCGGCGAAAAGGGCATTCTCGGGCTTGAGGTGGATTACGGCAAAGCGCCGGAGGGCTTTACAATATCCGGCGGCACGGTATCCAACGCCGTCGCCGGAACTGCGCAAGCCGTTGTCAAAACCGAAAAGGCTCTGCCCGAAGCCGAAAATATCACGCTTGAAAAGGTCTGCGGCGGCATAAAGATCACCGCGACGGGCAAAACCGCCCATGCAGCCATGCCGGAAGCGGGCGTAAACGCGATAAACCTTCTCGTTTCCTACCTTTCCGAAAACGGGCTTGTTTCCGGAGAAGCCTTTGAGCTTATCCGCAGATCCACCGGAGAATATCTCGGCGAAACGCTCGGGATCGCCGCAACGGATGCGGATTTCGGGTATCTCACCTGTGTCGGCGGCGTCATCTCCGTGCGCGGCGGGCACATTATCCAAAGCTACAATATACGCTATATCCCCACGACCCCGTATGAGGATATCGCCGCCGCCGTCGAACGTACCGTCGCCCCCTGCGGCGGCAGCGTGAGCGTTGTTTCGCAGTCCGACGGTTATCATGTTTCCGCGGAGGACAAAAAGATCAAAGCGCTTACCGATGCCTGCGAAAGCGTGCTCGGGATCAGGTGCGAGCCTTATACCATGGGCGGCGGGACATATGCCCGCTGGCTGCCCAACACCGTGGCGTTCGGCTCCGGCATAGACGCTCACCGCCACTACCTCGGCGCGGAAAGGGGCAATGCCCACCAGCGCGATGAATATATCGCCGCGGAGGAATTTTTTGCGGGCATGAACATCTATTCCCGCGCGATCGGCAATCTTTCGGATATACTCTGATCCGGGGTCAGCTCGTATTCGACTTCAACGGCTATATCCTTTTTCAGAACGGCGTTTGCTTTCAGAATGCAGACGCCGTTTTCTTCATCCGCGGTGAATTCGGTTTCTACTGATATCAGCTCGCAGCCGGTCTCGGCAATGGCGGCTTCCAGCTCGCCCAGGGCGGCTTCACGGGCGAATGCTTCGGTTATACGCCGCTTTGCGGGTGTGTATTCGCTGTATGTGATGCGCGTTTCGGTCATCGGCAGGCGTATGAAGCCGAAAAGCTTTACCTCCCTTGTGCCGATAAGCGCATCGGAATATTCGTAATCGCTTTCCGCGCCCCGCGGGCTCGGCAGCTCCCTGCCGAGCAGGGTGTATATCCGCTTTGTCTGCGTTTCGCCGCTGAAATCCTTTTCGGTGCGTTCAAGCGGTATTTTTATCTCGTAATCCCGCTTTACCGCCGCTATGACCTTCCCGCGCGCGTGCGTCGGGCGGTAGGTACCGTTTGTCCCCTCGATAAAGCTGTTTATCAGCAGCATGCCTTTATATACCGTGTCCCCCTCATGCACCTCCGGTGTGCCGTCGGCTGCATCAATGTCGATAATTATCCCGTCCTCCGCCGCGACAACATTGTAATATCCGCCCGTATCCACGAGCTCCGGCGGTTCCCTGCGTTCCAGTACGCTCAGCGTGAGCCTTGTTCCGGAAACGGTTATTGCGCAGGAGGAAAGCCCGCGGCAGGAAAGCAGCAGCCGGTTGGAATCCCGTGCGGGATCGATGCGCGGCAGGAAGCAGCCCACGCTTATCCCGCATTCGTTCAGGCTGCGCAGGATCTCGCTTCTGCTCACCGCGCTGTTGCCGCTTATCTCTATATCCCACACAAAAAGCTGGGCAAGAAACATGGCGCAAAGCCCCACGACCAGCCCGAGCATAAGCCCGTAGCGCCTGCGGTAGCGTGCGAAAAGGAACGGGAACCCCTTTTGAGCGAGCTTTTCGATGCTTATCCCGGCGGAGTGTGCACATCCGGCAAGCGCTTCGGCGGAAAAAACCGAAGCCCGAAGCTCCACGCGCTCGCCGCGCCTTTTTATCCCCCAGATATTAAAGCCGCCTTCGGTGACAATATCGGCAAGCCTTGGGAAATCCTCCGCCGCGACGGAGAATATGCCGTAACCGAAAACGACATGGACAGGTCTATACAAATTCAATTCCCTTTATCCTCCCGTCCACCGCGATCCTTCCGCGGCTCAGATGCCGCAGCGTCAGCTCCTCCCCCGTGAGCAGGATCCCGCCCGATGCCGAATCGAACCGGATGCGGGCATCGGAATATTCGCCGATCCTGCAATATCCCTCCGCCACCATGCCGGAGCGGCCGTGCAGCTCGATATATTCCGGGGTTTTTTCAAGCTTTATCAGCGATCTGATCTTCATAAACAACACCACCGCTTCAATATACTCATTCCGTGGTGGTTTTATGAAGATATCAAAACGGTTTTACACTGTCGCGGAGCTTGCGGCTGCGGCGGTGTTCGTATACCTGCTCGCATACCCGGCAAAAGCGGCGGAAAGCACGCTGCACGCGCTGGAATTCTGCGGGCGGGTGCTGTTTCCTTCGCTGTTTGTCTATACGGTGCTTGCCAAAAGGCTTTTCGGCTCCGCCATTGCAAGGCGGGCTGCGGGCGCGGTGGGGTGCAATGCTTTTGTCTATGCCGCCGGTCTTCTGTGCGGTCCGCCGCTCGGGGCGGCGCTCTCGCGGGAATTGTACGAATCCGGCGCGTATGATAAAAAGCAGGCGGAATATCTTGCCTGCTTTACGAACAATGTAAGTCTTTCGTTTTGTATCGGCTTTGTCGGCAGGCTTTTCGGCACGGGCTGCGGGCTGCGGCTCGCGGTTTATCAGCTTGTCGGCTCGCTGGCTGCGGCGTTTGTGATGAAGCGTGTCATGTTCGGTGCCGGAAGATGCACTCCGGGCGCTGCGGTGCGGGTGCGCAGTATCGCACTGAGAACGGCGATATCGGATGGCTTTTCCGCAATGCTGAACGTGTGTGCCTGCGCGGTGTTCTTCGGTGCGCTGGGCGAAGCGCTTGTCGGCGACGGATCGGCGGCGCGCGTGCTGCTGCGCGGGGTGTTTGAGTTCTCCTCCGGCTGTGCGGCGGCAGCGGGCGGGCGGTACGGCTTTGCGCTGTGCGCGGCGGCTGTCGGGCATTGCGGGCTTTCCGCCGCGATGCAGGTTCGGTTTGCGCTCGGAAGCGGGCTTTCCGTAAAGCCGTATCTTGTCTCGAAATGCGTCGGAGGTGCGGTTATTACGCTGCTTGCCGTTATTTTCGGTTGACAAATGTCGCGCTTTGGGGTATTATATACCCGTGAAAGGTTGTGGCGGAATGAAAAAGCAGGGCTTGAACGAACCGGAAAGCATATGTGCAAATTGCGAAAACGCGGTCGTTATCCATGAATCGGATATCTGTATATGCAGCATCAGGGGTGCCGTCGCAGCGCGGTTCTGCTGCCGCAGATTTCGTCCGGATATGCTCAAAATATCGCCGCTCACCCGCATCACGCCCGAAAACGGCGAAACGACATTGCTTGAGATTTAGCTTGATGTGCGGGAACCTTTGTTTTTTTGCTTTTTTGCAAAAAAAAGGGTTGACAAATCCGAATAACCGTGTATAATAACTCTTGCGCGCTTCGCTTGCGGGGCGCAAAAAACGAATGATGCAGCTGTGGCGGAACTGGCAGACGCGCACGTTTGAGGGGCGTGTGGGTAACCGTATGGGTTCAAGTCCCATCAGCTGCACCAAACAGTACAAATCCGAACCCTAAGCCGGTTGGCGAAGGGTTCGGATTTGTCGTTTATTTAGGCGATCTGAATTTGACCTCAGGCAAATAAATATAAAAAAATGAAAAACGGAGGTCAAGAAAATGAATCTGAACATTGGTAACATCGGAGTATGGGGATTTAGACACTATAAGTTTCTCAAGCAAAACCGCCCGGCAACTGTCGGCGTGATGCGCATGAACGGAAAAAACCGGGTTTTGCCGCCGCGGCTTACCGCTTCGGATTATCGGGATCCGTATCCTTTTCCGCCAGTCGCTTTTCGAGCTGTGACTGTTTTGCGAGTATCGCGTTGACCTTATCGTAAAGGTCTTCGATCATGATCTCGGTTTTCAGATTGACTTTGTAATCGTTTTCCGCGCGGCGGCGGTCCTTTTCCTCCTGGCGGTTCTGGCTCATCATTATCAGCGGAGCCTGTATTGCCGCCACGCATGAAAGCACAAGGTTCAGCAATATGAACGGGTAAGGGTCAAACGCGTTTGCCGCAAGAACGGCATTGATCACCATCCAAAGGATCAGTATGCCGGTAAACGAAAAGATAAAAGCCCAGCTTCCGGCGAATTTTGCAATGGCATCGGCGGCGCGCTGCCCCACGGTGTATTTTTCCTTTTCGCTTTCGGGGCTGACGGATATCTTGCTGTCCGCCAAAAGGTTCAGTACTTCTTCGTCCGTCATGTCGCGGCGGATATCGCGCAGCACCTCGCGTAGCAGTTTTCGGTTTTCTTTCATAGTGTTTTTCTTCCTTTGTATTGTGTGTTTATAACGTTTTTCATATCAGGCGGAAGCGTGTCCGTCGCTGCGATCTTTGCCGCAGGATAAATATCGCTCCGCGGAAAACAAGGTCGATACTCATGCCGACCGCGATTCCGATCACTCCCCGGCCGAGCCACAGCCCGAACAGCGCGGAAAATAAGAGCCGGGCGGCGACCGTCAGCACAAGGGAAAAACCGCGGATATCATCAGGAGCTGACCGGATGCGCGGGAAGCTTCTTCCTTCCTCCCGCCGCCGATATACCGGCTGATTATGACGGCGCCGCCGGAGGAAAGCGCCGTGAACAGGAAAATGAGCACCGTGTTGAAGGATGTGACAAGAGACACTCCGGAAACATCCGCTTCGCTCGAAAAGCCGGCAGTGAAGGTGCCCGCGATACCGACGAACATCAAAAGAAACTGCTCTGCAAAAAGCGGCAGAATAAGCTTTCGCAGGTCTTTATTCGTAAACATCGAAAGCCTTGTATTTCCTTGTGAACGCTTCCTTGCTGTCGGCAAGCATCCGAGCGGCTTTTTCCATGTTCCAGCCGCAGAAATCGGTTGCGATCATGGAAGCGATCCCGTGTGCGTTCATCCACATCCGATCGTGCAGAAGATCGGCTTCCTCGCGCCCGATGTGATAAACCGTCATCAGTTCCCGCACGGACTTTTCGATAATCGGAAGCAGGCTTTTCTTTGTTTCCGCAAAGGCATCCTTGCACATGAAAAGAAAGCGGAACAGGCACGGCTCCGACTTTGCAAATCTGACGTAGCTCATATCGTAAAGCCGGATCACGCCGTCCGCGCTTTCGCTTCTCATGGCATTCTCAAAGGTATTCACGGCAAGCGGGATCAGCTCCGCCCGCAGTTCATCCATCCCGGAAAAGGAAAGATAAACCGGCTGTGTGGAACAACCCAGCTCACGCGCGAGGCATTTGACATTCACGGCTTCGCAGCCCCGATCCTTCAAAAGCTTTAATGCGGTACGCAGAATCATTTCCCGCGTGATTTGCTTTTTTGCCGGCATTTTGCGCACCTCCTTCCGTAACGGTAAACGAGTTTATCAATAAACAGGTTTATTATATCGCATCCGGAGCGAAAATGCAAGGGAAAATGAGGAATATCCACCGCATAAAGAAAAAACAGTCGCTTCCCGGCGGGGGAAACGACTGTTGTTTTGTTTTAACGGGCGAAGAGCAGCAGTAATTCGTTTATGCCGTCCACCGCGCCCTGCCTTCCGGCTTGTATTTCGCGGTTGCGCCATTCCACAAGGCATTTCCGGATAATGCTTACCTCCTCCGGTTCAAAGGGGATCTTCTTTTTGCGGTTCGGCTTCATCGTATCCGATATTTCCGCCAGCCGCAGCAAAAGATCGCCGATCACGGCGTTGGTTTCCGTATCGTAATCCGTCCGCTGCCGGAATAAGCCGTTTATCAGTGCCCGCAGCCAGAAATCGTCCAGCTTGACCTTCATGCTTTCACCTCGGATAAATGATTTATTTTCAAATGCAGCCCGTAAAGAAACCGAAAAAGGGGGGGCGGCATATTTACGCTTGTTCGAGATTAAACTGCTTGACGAATTCTTCACGCAATCTGTTTACCTCACACGATTCGGGCGGAGGGTCAATTTCGGTCAATTCATTATTGTAGAATTGAAAGCATTTATGCTCTATTTTATCGAGTTCGGATGTCACGGACAGCCGATGTATTATAACAGGGCGGTCGGCTTCTGCCGCAGTCAAAACAAAATCCCCGAAGTACAGGCAATTCCGCGGCAATTTTAAGCGGCAGCACACATTGATAATGTCGAAGGAAGACATCGAAAGGTTAAATACCGCAATAATCAGCAGCCATACCCTGAAAGATGAAATAAAAAGAGCTGCTGTTGCAGGGACAAACGTCAGCAGAATAAGCGGAAATGCCCCGAACAGCACTGCCTGCGTTTTGTTCCATACGCCGAAGGCGGGTTTTACATATGCCGTCGCGGAAGTAAAAGAAAAAACTCGTTTGGAAGGGAAGAAATATATGCCCTCCACTTTTCTTCCCGAAAGCCGGCAAAATAACGCGTGGCACAATTCGTGTGCAGGGAGGCAAAGGATTGCGATGATAATGCAAAACGGCCAGTCGGAGCCGAGTTTCAGGGAAGCCAAAAAAACCACCAAAGGAATTACAAGCAGGAACTGCAAATACTTTTCTGCTTTTTTGAGCTTGAAATCAACAACGACCTGTTCCGCGTTTGTCCAACAATAGGATGTGCGAGGGTGAAAATCCTATTCGTTTTTGAAGAATGCGATTTTCATGCTGCTGCCTCCCCATACTTTGGTATTATTGCTCCTCCGTATGATATCATAATTTCCATCGGCAGTCAACGGTATCTGTACTCACAGCTCGGTCTGCCGTTGAAAAAATGAGCTTTGCCTGAGAAATTATTTGTATTATCCAAGATTTCGCTCTCCTTTCCGTAGTTGGTTTTCCGATGTCTCATTATATCACAGAACCGCATGCGGTTTTGCAATAAAATCCGCTTTTCGCCCCTGCGAAAAGCTACCTCACTTCTTCACTATTCACTATTCCTTATTACTTCGCCAAAATCACTTCGCCAAAAACCTCCCGGACGGGATCAGTGAAGAGTGAATAGTGAATAGGTAATAAGTAAAATTCCCGCGCTGACGCGCGGGAATTTTGGCAGGGATGGCTGGAATCGAACCAACGAAATGCCAGAGTCAAAGTCTGGTGCCTTACCGCTTGGCGACATCCCCTTATTCTCGGTTATTATATATCGCGCGCGGAGTTTTGTCAACCGCTATTTTTGCCGTTGCAAATGCGGCGGCGGTATGGTAAAATACATACAATATATCCGGAGGTTTTTGAAATGATAAAGTATATCGCACTCGCACTGCTTATATTTACGCTTCTTCCCGTGCTTGCCGCAACGCCCGCCGCAGCGGCGGATATTTATGCACGGACCGATGTTCCGAAGATATTCATCACGACACAGACCAATGTCACGCGCGATTACTGCGCAGCCGCGGTGCGCGTTATAGATAAAAAGGGCGGCACGGAGCCGGAGCTTTCCGACACCGGCGCAAAGGTGAAGATCCGCGGGAATTCCACCTCCTCCGGTGCGAAAAAGCCCTTCAATATCAAATTCTCCTCCAAGACCGATCTGCTCGGAATGGGCAAGAACAAAAAATGGTGCCTGCTTGCCAACTGCTACGAAAAAACACTGCTGCGCAATCAGACGGTGCTGGATTTTTCCGCGGCGATCGGGCTTGCGTACACGCCGAAATACCGCGTGTGCGATGTTTATCTGAACGAAAACTTCCTCGGCAGCTATCTTGTCACGGATGCGATCGGTGCCTCGAAAACCCGCGTGGACATAGATACCGATGCAAACGAGTTCATTCTGGAACGCGATTCCTATACCGATGAGGGAACGACATATTTCACGACCGATATTTACGGCATCCGGTTCGGCATAAACGAGCCGGACGAGCAGACGGCGGAGCAAAAGGCGTGGCTTTTCGATTTTGTCGCAAAGGCGGAACGCGCGCTTGCCGGCGGCAGCCTCAAAGAGATCGAAAAGTATTTCGATGTGGATTCCATGGTGGATTTCTATATCGTGCTCGAATATTTCAAAAACGTTGATGTCGGCACGGGCAGCACCCGCTTTTATATCAAAAACAGCAGGATATACGGCGGCCCCGTGTGGGATTTCGACCTTTCCGCCGGGAACTGCAGTTCTGATTATTACAGGGATTACAACAATGTCGGCACCTCCGGCAACAGCTGGGAGGGGCTGTGGTGCGAGCGTATGTGGTTTCGACCGCTGCTTTCCGTGCCCTCCGTGCGCGAAAAGCTTGCCGCGCGTTACGCCGAATTGCAGGATGAGATCATAAATCTTTATGCCGACAACACGCTCGGCGGGAATTATATCGACCGTATGCTTGCAGAATACGGCGCTTCCTTCCGCCGCAATTACAAAGAAGCGGGTTGGAGCGACAGCGTTCGCTACAATGTTTTCGAGCGCACCCCGGATAAGGGCTATGAGGCAAACCTCGCCTATTACCGCGCGTGGCTGGAAAAGCGCAACGAATGGCTGAAAGCCAAATGGGGAATAGACGACAAAATCACCCTGCTGCCCGGCAGCGGCGCAAGGGCGGACGGATGGTTTATCCGCGATATAAAAGAAAAGACCGCCGCGAGCGCAGTCTCCGCCGATGCGGATGCGTTTTTCGGCGGCAAAAAGCTCAGGTCCGGCGAATATCTTCCCACCGGCGCCGTGCTCACGCGCGGGGGCGCGGGGTATTGTGTCATCGTTCGCGGCGATATCAGAGCAAACGGCATTCTCGATTCCGTGGATTATCTCTATCTCAAACGGCGCGTGCTGCAAACCGTATCGCTCGGCTATCCCGAAACGCTTGCTTCGGATATCACGGGCGACGGCAGAACGGATGCCTACGATTACCTCCTGCTCAAACGCCATGTCCTCGGGACATATAATATATACGGCTGAATATACGGCTGATAATTGCGTATTGATCATTCACAAAAAACACCTCTCCCGAGGTGTTTTTTGCGTTGCAGCCGAATATGTGCAGGGTAACCAATTATTTTCGTGCAAATTTGTCGCAATCGTTAATTGATTTTACCGGTGGGGGATTGATACAATATATTTGCGGGAGCAAATCAACGCCCTGACAAAATAATATTATTTCAAAGGAGAGACCGAAATGAAGAAAACCATTATATCGTTTGTTTTATTTGTGTGCACGCTTTTCTCCTGCATGATTGCTTTCCCCGCCGCGGCGGAGGGCTCCGATGATTTCACGGAAGAACGTGAATTTGAGATAACCTTTTACCCGTATGTCGCAGAGGAAGCCCGCGCGGCGGCAATGGAAAAGCTGAAGGACGACTACAACAAAAAGTACAATGCCGAAATGACATATACCCTAACGCTCATGGAGGATAAATACACCCGACCCGGCAATACCATAACCTACTGGTGGGTCGCCGATAATTTCAAGTCTTCGCATATCGATGTGCTTATGGAAGCCGCGCGCAGCCTTGCGGGTGTATGGTCGGTCACGGATCGCGGGCCGAGGATAGACAGACACCTTTACGGTGATGTGAATGAAAACGAGGTCATAGACCTTGCCGACCTGATTGTTATAAAGCGCATGGTGATGCAGAGCGGGGACACCTCATTTGTGAGCCATACGGGAAGGGTCTATTCCGATATTGACGGAAACGGGAAGATAGATTCCGTGGATTACCTGCTTGTAAAGCGTATGTATATCGGTACGTTGGCGCTCAAATGGGTCGAATAAACGCAAAAAACCGGAGGGTGAACCCCCTCCGGTTTTGCTTTATATGTTACTGCTTTTCGGTGCTTTCGGCTTTCTCCGCTGTTTGCGCCTGTTCCTCCGCGGGGGCGCGGTTTTCCGCATCCGGGAGCTTTTTGCCGAGGTATTCCGGGAGCGCAAGCCCGCTCATCGCAAAGACCTCTTCAAGCGGGGGCACGCTTTTCATCATGCCGGAAAGGAAGTTCGCCGTTGCCGTTTTGCCGTTGCCGCTCTGGCCGTTGTCCCACACGGTGACCTTGTCGATCTTGATGTTCTTCACGGCTTCGACCTGTATCTTCATAAGCTCCTCGAGCTTGTCGGCTATCATCAGCCTGAGCGCCGCATCGGCATCCCCGCCGGCGGATTTCACGATTTCGGCAAAGCCGGCAGCCTGCTTGCGGAGTATTTCCTCCATACCGCGGGCTTCCGCCTCCATGCGGGCGTATATGGCGTCCGCTTCGCCCTTTGCCCTGCGGCGGGTCTGTTCGGCTTCGGCTTCCGCCTGCAGCTCCAGCTTGCGCTTGTTGATCTCGGTTTCGACGATAACGTCGGCTTCCAGCGTTGCCTTTTCACGCGCGCTGCGCGCTTCTTCGGCGGCACGCTCGGCATCGTAGGATTCCTCCAACGCCTTTGCCGCCTGTATCTTTTCCGCCGCCGTGGCAATGCGCTGCGCTTCCGCCTGCTTTTCGCGCAGGGCGGCGTTGCTCATCGCTATTTCGGTTTTGGAAAGGTTTTCGCCCTGTATCGCTTCCGCATCCGCTTTGGAAACGTTTATACGTTCGTCCATGCGTGCGTTCGCTTCGCCTATGGAGCCGTCGCGTTCCTTTTCGGCAACGCTCTTTTTCGCATCGTTGATCGCCTTTGCAGCCGCTTCTTTACCCAGCGCGACTATGTAGCCGCTCTCGTCGCTGATATCGGTGACGTTGACGTTTATCAGCCGCAGACCGATCTTTTTAAGCTCGACCTCCACATTTCGGGAGACGGCTTCCAAGAATTTATCGCGGTCGGTGTTGATCTCCTCGATATCCATTGTCGCGATTATAAGCCTGAGCTGACCGAATATGATATCCTTTGCAAGCTCCTGTATCTGCCCGAGCTGCAAGCCGAGCAGGCGCTCCGCCGCGTTCTGCATCACGCCCGGCTCGGTCGAAATACCGACGGTGAAGCTGGAGGGAACATCAATACGGATGTTCTGCTTGGAAAGCGCGTTGCGCAGATCGACCTGTATGGAAAGCGGGGTCAGATCGAGAAAGCGGTAGGATTGCAGCACCGGGAATACGAAAGCCGCGCCGCCGTGGATACAGCGGGAGCTTCGCGTGGTGCCGTCCGCGTTTTTGCCGACCTTACCGTAAATGACGAGTATCTTGTCCGAGGGGCACTTTCTGTACCTCGAAAAGATCCACATCACCAGCGAAAAGGCAAGCAATGCCATGACCGTAACAAGAATGATCGCGTTAAGACTCATTGTTTTTCTCCTTTATTTACAGTTTTATTTATAGCTCATGCAGTGCGTGATTATATCCTTCCGGCTTTTACTGCCTTTTGTTTTTCCGGCGGACGATCAGTGTATTGTCCCCGGTTATGCCGATAACGGTTATTTCCTCGCCGAACGTTATATCCTGCGGGTCGTCCGTCACCGCCGATTTTTCGGATATCCGCTCGCCCACGAGTATGTTGACCTTGCCCGCCCCGGCGCGCAGTGCGGGTATGCGGATATATACCGTGCCGCTTGCACCGAGCGAATCGCGGATCTTTTCGGTGCCGTCGTATTGCAGTGAAAGTATCCATTTCATGAGCAGCGCGACAATGAGCATCGCCGCAAAACCGGAAACAAGCGATACGAGCACTGCGGGGAAGCCTTTCATCCCGTTGTCCGTGCAGACAACGCCTGCCCAGCCCATGACCGAGAAGAAGGCGATTATTCCGCGGAAGGTAAACAGCCGCAGACCTCCGTCCGCTTCGAAGGCGTGCGCGTGGGGTATATCCTCCCCGGCGGGGATATCGGGTATACCGTCGCCGTCGATATCTATGCCGCCGTCGAGGTCGCCGGTATCGCCGTCGAGATCGCAGCCGTCGTCCGCCGTGTGCCCGCCGATACCGATGATCATCAGTACCGTCTGGATAAAGAGTATCAGCGTGGCGGGTACGGCAATGCAGGCGAATACCTGCCCCATGCCTGTCAAGGACATCCACCATTCAGTCATTGTGATCCCCCTTAAAAATCAGTCGAGTGTGTTTATCGTAAATTCCGCCAGTTGCTTGTAACGTGCCGAATAATAGGCAAAAAGCATTGAAGCCAGAACCTTTTCGAGCCTGCCGCGTGCGCCGGGAAACGGCTCGCAAAAGCCTGCGGCGGCCGCTTTCGCACAGCCCTCGATTCCTTCCTGATCGGCGCTGCCGCACGCCGAAACGCATTCGATAAAGTAAAGATAAAGCTCGTTATCGCCGAGTATATCGTCACTTTCGTCGTTCAGCCTGCCGTTTATATAGGAAAGAAGATCGGTTATCTTTTCGATCATCAGCACATTACGAAGCATATTTATTATCGCTATCCGGCAGAACTTCCGCTGGGTATAAAGCTTTTTTACCGGCGGCGCAAGAAAGCCGCGCTTTACCCAATTTTGGATAACATAAGGTTCGAGCCCGGTGAGCGATGCGACCTGCGAAAGCGTAAGCCCGCCGCACATGAAGATATTGTCCAGCACGCTCTTTGCTTCCGCGGCATCGGAAACGGCGATCTCGATCGTCGTCCCCGGGAGTCTGTTTATCATCGCTGCCGACCTCCTTCCTTGTTTGCACAACATGATTGTATCATATGGTCATGTGATTGTCAATAGGGTTCTTAAGATTTTTCGCCGCATTTCGATCTTGACATTTTACCGCCGGGCGGGTTAAAATGCGGTGTAAGGGAAGGAACGAGTTTATGGAGCTTATAAGAATCGGGAACGGCGTTCTTGCCGCCGCCGCGTGCGAATACGGCGCGGTACTGCAAAATATCGAATATAACGGAGTGCGGGTCTGTGTCGGTTTCGACACGCTTGCCGAATACGAGCGCGATGAGTGCTGCTTCGGCTCGGTTGTGGGGCGCACTGCAAACCGCACCGGCGAAATCAATATTATCGACGGCAGGGAATACCGCCTGCCGCTGAACGAAAACGGTATAAATCACCTTCACGGCGGTTTTTGCGGCTTCGGCAAAAAGCATTGGAGCGTTTCGGCGCGCGGCGGGGACAGCGTTTCCTTTACGCGCGTTTCGCCCGCGGGGGAGGAAGGGTACCCCGGAAACCTGGATGTGAACGTCACATACCGTGTCGAGGGCACGGCGCTTATCATAAACTACCGCGCGACCACCGATGCGCCCACCTGGGTCAGCCTCACGAACCACACCTACTTCAACCTTGCGGGTGTCGGAACCGGCGATATTTACGGCCATGACGTGCAGATAAACGCCGAATCCGTTTCGGTATACGATAAAAACAACCGTGTTGCGGGCAGAATGCCGGTTGCGGGAAGCGAATTCGATTTTCGCACCCCGCGCACCGTGCAAAAGGATTACGACTGCAATTATTATATTTCTGCCCCGGCAGTTATGGCATACGGCAGGGAGCTTTCGCTTGCCGCGCGCGCATCCTGCGGCGGTATCGGGCTTGCCGTTTATACGGATATGCCCTGTATGCAGTTCTACACCGGGAGGTATATCCCGGAGGGCACCGTCGTTTCCGGCGGGAGTAAAATATCCCGCGGGGGCGGGCTCTGCTTCGAAACGCAGCTCGAACCCGGCTTCCAATCGCGCGGGGAAGGGGTGCTGCGCTCCGGCGAGGTATACGACCGAACGACGGTTTTCGAGTTTTCCCGGGGCTGAAAAGTTATGCGGAATAACGGTTGAAAAAGGCGCCGCGTTATGTTACAATCAATAAAATTCACAGCAAGGGAGCAAAGCAATGGCAAGGTTTTTTGAAGGCAAATCGCATACATTCAGCGAATATTTACTCGTTCCGGGGTATTCCTCCGCGGATTGCATCCCCGCGAACGTTTCACTCCGCACGCCGATAACCAAGTTCAAAAAGGGCGAAAGTGCCGATATTTCCATAAATATCCCGCTCGTTTCGGCAATAATGCAGGCAGTTTCGGACGATGGCATGGCTATTGCGCTTGCAAAGGAGGGCGGGCTTTCCTTTATCTACGGCTCGCAGTCCGTGGAATCCGAAGCCGCCATGGTAAGGCGTGTCAAGCAGTATAAGGCGGGCTTTGTCAACAGCGATTCCAACATCCGCATGGATTGCACGCTTGCCGATGTGCTTGCGCTCAAAGAAAGAACAGGGCATTCCACTGTCGCCGTTACCGAGGACGGCACGGCAAACGGCAAGCTGATGGGCATAGTCACATCGCGTGATTACCGCGTTTCCAGAATGCCGCGCGAAACAAAGGTTTCGGAATTCATGACCCCGTTCGAAAAGCTCATATACGCCTACGAGGGTGTCACGCTTAAAGAAGCCAACGACATAATCTGGGATAACAAGCTCAATTCGCTCCCGATAATAGATAAGGAAGGCAGGCTGTGCTGCTTTGTATTCCGCAAGGATTACGATTCGCACAAGGAAAACCCGCTCGAGCTCCTGGACAGCGAAAAGCGCTATATGGTCGGCGCGGGCATCAATACCCGCGATTATGCCGAGCGTGTACCCGCGCTTGTCGAAGCCGGCGCGGATGTTTTGTGCATAGATTCCTCCGAAGGCTTTTCGGAATGGCAGCTCCGCACACTTTCCTGGATCCGCGAGCATTACGGCGATACCGTCAAGGTCGGTGCGGGCAATGTTGTGGATCGCGAAGGCTTTATGTTCCTTGCCAAGGCGGGCGCCGATTTTATCAAGATCGGCATCGGCGGCGGCAGCATCTGCATCACGCGGGAGCAGAAGGGTATCGGGCGCGGTCAGGCAACAGCCGTTATCGAAGTCGCCGCTGCGCGCGACGAATATTTCCGCGAAACGGGCATTTATATCCCGATCTGCTCGGACGGCGGCATTGTTTACGATTACCACATCACGCTGGCGCTTGCCATGGGCGCGGATTTCATCATGCTCGGGCGTTATTTCTCCCGCTTTGACGAAAGCCCCACGAACAAGGTCAATATCAACGGCAGCTATATGAAGGAATACTGGGGCGAAGGCTCCGCCCGCGCGCGCAACTGGCAGCGCTACGACATGGGCGGCGAAAAGAAGCTTTCGTTCGAGGAGGGCGTGGATTCCTATGTTCCTTATGCCGGCTCGCTCAAAGACAATGTAGGGCTCACGCTTTCCAAGGTGCGCTCCACGATGTGCAACTGCGGCGCGCTTTCCATTCCCGAATTGCAGGCGAACGCAAAGCTAACGCTCGTTTCGGCGACAAGCATTGTGGAAGGCGGGGCGCATGATGTGCTTCTGAAAGACAAGACCGCCCAACCCATAAAGTAAAAGAGGGCAGAACGAAAAAAGAAAAATATCAATTTAAGCTAAGGAAGGGAACCCGCGTGGGTTCCCTTTCGATTTATCATTGTATTCTTTTTTCTATCACCTGCGAAGCCCCTTGACGTACTCAGTACGCCTCGCGGGGCTTCTCGGCGATTCTGCGCCCTTTTCACCCACGGGATGTAAAAATAACCCGGAACGAAAAAGCAGATTTGATTTCATATCAATATTGGAAAGAACCCCGCGAACGGGGTTCTTTTTGGTGTTTAATTGTATTGCTTTTTCTTTCAAGTGCGGGCTCCCTCGACGTACTCAGTACGCCTCGCGGTCGCCCTCCTTTAATCCGGGCGATTTTTCCTATCCCGTGCACGAACGCAGAGCAAGAAAGAGGATTATCATATATCGATGCCGCTCTGTTCGTTTCGTCATCGCTTGACAATGGGCGCGGAATGTGGTAAGATTTGAAGCGATGCAGGGCGCGGACGCGCGCGCCGTCTGCGTTGCTTCGCGACACCGTCCGGGCTGTGATTGTTGGGCGGTGCCGCGTTTTTTAGCCTGCTATTTCTTCGCAGGCTTTGCGAATTGCCGTGCGGGATTGCCGCTTTTTGTACCGCGCACGCAAAAAAGGAGCGCCGAAAAGGTGCTCCTTCATGCTGATTTGGGGTAAGAAAGTATTATTTCTTTTTCTCTTTATTGTCTTTAAGCCTTTTTATCTGTTCGATTATCGCGCCGACAAGACCGTTTTTCTTTTCGGCGCTGCCGTCCACGGCAACGGCGCGCACCTCGCCCCCGCCGATAACAAGGAATGTCATCGGGGTGACGGTCACCTTTGCGCCGGCGCCCGCCGGTATCTGGGATTTCTTCTGCTCGGCATTGACAATGCTTGCGCCGCCGCCGACAAAGCCCGCGGATATTTTGGAAACAGGGATAACGGTGAATCCGTCGATCTCCATCACCTCACCCATGACGGAATTTGCATCTGCAAGCTCGGCAGCCTTTTCCGCCGTGAAGCTCATTATCTGCATTATACCGGCAAGCCCGGTGGTTTTTTTTGTTTCGTTTTCGCCGTTCATTTCTGTTCCTCCGTAATCTGTGCGTTTTCCGCAAGCCGTGCCGCACCCCAAATAAGTGCGCGCACAATGTGAATGATCCTTATCGCTGCACGAAGCTCGAATTCAAAAACCGGTTCTCCCGTGAAATCGCACCCGACACGCACATCGATATTCCTTTCGCACGCGTTCGTGCTGCCGCGGATAAACCCGGCAAGCGGGTAAAGCACCGCGCAGACAGTGCCGTATTCCATTGCGCTTTCGGCGGCATCCCCGCCGCCGCACACCGCAAGTATGCGCAGCTTTTCGAGTTTTACTCTTTTTAGCAGCCATTTCACCCGCCCTGCGACGATCATAATAAGCGCGTAAACCCATTTTGCTTTTGCGGAAACGGTTTCGCCCTCCGGGGCCGGCGCTTCGGGCGGATGCTCAAAGCCGAATTTTCTTTTCAGATATGCCGCGAAACGCCGCGGCTTCTTTTTGGGCTTTTTCGGCTTTTTTTCGCGCCGGGCAAGCAGGTTGATTTTTATAAAAAATATGCGCAGCTCCGCCTTCGGTTCGCCCTCGAGCGTAAATACAAACCGGAAATGAAGCAGCGCGATCAGCAGCAAAGCGATCAGCGCAAGAATACAGGCAAGCACAACGCCCGCCGCTTTCAGAAATACCAAAGGCTTCACTCCCGTTCTTTTTGCTTATTTTACCACACCATGCCCGAAAAATCAAGCCGTTTCGGATATTGAATTCGCCTTTGCCGCGTGGTAAAATGCTGTCGTGAAAAAGGAGCTGTACCATGGGATATATTTATGACCTTCATGTGCATTCGTGCGAATGCAGCAAATGCGCCTCCATGACCGCAAGGGAGGCGGTGCGCGCCTATAAGGAGCGCGGATTTGCGGGGATCGTGCTTACAAACCATTTCATTCGCGGCAACAACCGCGTTCCCGCCGGACTTACGTGGGCGGAAAGGATGGATTATTACCGCAAAGCCTTTCTTTCGGCGCGGGATGAGGGCGAAAGGCTCGGCATGGATGTGTTCTTCGGCATAGAGGAGCATTACGGAAACGGGCAGGAAATACTTATTTACGGCATATCGCCGGATTTCACTGCGGAAAACCCGGATATGTGCGATATACCTCCGGAGGAGCTTTGCGCGCGTGTCCGCGCCGCGGGCGGGTTCACCTCCCACGCGCACCCGTACCGTGTTCGGGATTATATCACATATCCGTTTTGCAGGATGGATGTCTCCGCTTTGGACGGCGCAGAGGTGCTCAACGCCGCGAATACCGCGGGCGAGGACGAAAGCGCACTCCGCTTCTGCCGCGAAAACGGGCTTATGCCCACTGCCGGTTCGGATACCCATCATGTAAATCGCGTTCTGGAGGGCTGCCTTTGCGGCATGGAATTCCCGCACCGGGTACATAGCGGAGCCGAGCTCTCACAATTGCTTTTCTCCGGCGCGGGCACGCCGGTCTGCATAGGCACCCGCGGGGAATAATAAGAGCGCGTCGTACCGCCGCTTTGCTTTTCCGAAATACAATGCAAATATGATCACAAGCGCCATTTGCTCTGCCCTGCCGGCGCGGTATAATCGGGCATGACTATATATCGGAGGAAAAGCCATGAACAAGGACTGCCTGCTTGAAAACGCCGCCGCGCGCGAGCTGTATAAATCGGTATCCGCGCTGCCGATAATCGATTACCACTGCCATCTTTCCCCGCGCGAAATATTCGAAAACAAGCCGTTTACGGATATCGGGGAGCTGTGGCTTTCCGCCGATCATTACAAATGGCGGCTGATGCGCTCCTGCGGGATAAGCGAGGAATACATAACCGGCGGCGCGCCTATGCGCGAGAAATTCCGTGCTTATGCCGGCGCGCTCGAATTTGCGGCGGGCAATCCGCTTTACCTTTGGTCGCACATGGAGCTTTCGCGCTATTTCGGGATAGATACCCCTATTTCCCGCAGAAACGCGGATATGATTTGGGAAAAAGCAAACGACCATATCCGCAGAACCGGGCTTTCGCCCCGCAAGCTTATATGCGATTCCGGCGTGGAGCTTATCTGCACGACCGATGATATCGCCGACAGCCTCGAATGGCACGCGCGGCTTGCCGCACACGGCGGGCAGGGCTTTACGGTGCTGCCCTCATTTCGCACGGATAATGTTTTCCTGATGAAAAGCCCCGGATATACGGCTTATCTCGCAAGGCTTTCCGGTTCGGCGGGCTTGGAGGTGAACAGCCTGAAATCACTCAAAGAGGCGTGCATAAGGCGGCTTGATCACTTTACGGCGCACGGGTGCGTGTTCACCGATGTCGGCATACCGTTCTTCCCGGACACCGCCGCGCCGGAGCGGGAGGCGGAACGGATTTTTGCCCGTGTGCTTGCGGGGGAGGATATTTCCGAACGAGAATACAAGGCGCTTGTCGGAAATCTGTATCTGTTTTTCGCTTGTGAATACAAACGGCGCGGGCTCGTGATGCAGCTTCACCTTGCCGTATACCGCAATGCCAATTCGGCGCTTTTCCGCGCGCTCGGGGCGGATTGCGGCGGGGATACCGTCGGCAACGCCATCGACGGTACGGCGCTTATCCGTATGCTGGATGCAATGAACGGCGCAGGCGCGCTTCCGCAAACGGTGCTTTACACGCTCAACCCCGCAAATGCTGCGCAGATCGCCTCCGTTGCCGGGGCGTTCCCCGGGGTGCGGCTCGGTGCGGCGTGGTGGTTCTGCGATCATAAGCGCGGGATAATCGAACAGTTAGAAACAATTGCGGAAAACGGCTCTGTCGGCGAATTTCTCGGAATGCTCACCGATTCGCGCAGCTTTCTTTCCTATGCGCGGCACGATTATTTCAGGCGGATACTCTGCACCCTTATCGGCGATTGGGTCGAAAAAGGGGAATACAACGCCGATTCCGCGGTTAAACTTGCCGAAAGGATCTGCTGCGGGAACATACGCGCGCTTATCGCTTCCGCCCGGAAATAAAAAGTTCCGCCTGCGGCGAAAAACGGCGAAAAGCCTGTTGATTTTTGCCGCGGGATGCGGTATTATTCTTTCCGAACGAAAAATGAAACGGAAGTGAATGCATTGAAAAGGATGATGATCGCTTTTGTGCTTGCGCTCGCGCTGGTTCTTGCGGCGTGCGGCGGGGGCGAGGGTACTGCCCCGGCACAGGGCTCATCCGACGCTGCGGGAGTTACTTCGGCGGAGCAGACGGAAGACGTTTTCTCCTCCGCGGCGGGCGAAAGCACCGTACCTGATTCCGATACGACACAGCCGGAGGACGGTTCCTCCTCTGCCGCGGCGGATACTTCATCGGAAGCCGGGGACTCCGGCGGTGATGCTTCGAAGGATACCTCCGGAGAGGAAGATTTTTCCGCCGATCCGGAAACCTGCGGGCATAAAACGACAAAAAGGTCGGGGGCTGTAAAAGCCACCTGCCTTCACAAGGGAAGCACGGGCGAGCTTGTCTGTGCCGAATGCGGAAAGGTTCTGGAGCCCGCCTCCGAAACGCCGATCGGCGACCACAAGCCGGTTTACGAAGGCTATATTCCGCCTACCTGTACCGAACCGGGCAATACCGGCTCCACCGTGTGCGGCGAATGCGGGAAACTGCTTGTGCAGGGCGCCCCGATCGCCGCGAGAGGGCATTTTACAAACATTGTAAATTACCGTGCGCCGAAGGACGGCAATCCCGGATACACCGGCGATGAGGTCTGCCTGTATTGCAAATTAACGGTAAAGTACGGCACCGTCATCCCCTGCGATATCACCTATACGGAAACCTGCTCCATGGTGAATTATGTCGCAAGCATAATGCCGCACGAAAGGAGCAACGTGCTCGCGAGGAGCTACTTCGACTGGTATTCCGGCGGCTGCAACGGCGAAGGTCCGTACATCGATGATTATCTCATAAACACCCACGCCGTGCTGTACGCATACGGAAACTACTACGGCGAAGCCCGCGATGCCGAACAGCAGAAGCGCTATAAGGAGCTCAACGACTGGGCAACCGGCGTTATAAGGCAGCTCGGGATCACGAACAAGACCACGGTGCGTGATGCGGTCGGGAAGCTGAATATATTCCTTTGCGAATATCTCGAATATGATTTCTCGCTGAAAAACCATTATCCCTACGAGGCGCTCCGCGATAAGATCACCGTCTGCTCGGGCTATGCGTGGATGTTCCAGTTTCTTTGCCAGCGCTGCGGGATCGAATCCTATTATATCCCGGAGCAGGATATAAACCATGCGTATAATTCCGTTGTGTTCTCGGACGGAACAACGCTTTATGTCGACGTGACATGGAACGATTCCTCGCTTACGGACGAAAACGGCAACCGCGTGACCGACCCGGATAGACTGAAGCCGCTTCGCGAAATATACCTGCTTTTGGATTACGATACGATGTATAAGGAACACCGTTACGCCTCTCACGGCTGAACGGTACCGATAAACCGGCGCACGGATGGAAAACCCATCCGTGCGTTTTTTCTGCGTTATTTGCGCTTTTTTTTGCATTTTTTTGGGGCGTTGATTCTTTACAACAAGGCGTGTTTGTGATACAATATAGAATAATAGTACAAAAACCGGGCGGCGGCGCCGGTAAAATTAACGGAGGCAGCATGAAACATTCACGGATATACAAGAATATTTCGGGGAAAATAAAAGAGCTTGTTGTATCCGACGTTTCCCGCAGGAGAGTTTCGTTCTTCCTTCTGAACGGGGCGCTCACCCTGACGGCGCTTGTGATGAGTATTGTAAATATCATCACGGCGGAATATGCCCTTTTTGTCGCCACCTTCACCTTTTCGCTGCTCTGCCTGCTGAATATAATCCTGCTTCATGCCACCCGCGTGGATGAACGGCTCATTTATACGCTGTTCGGCGCGGAAAGTCTGGCGCTGCTTGCCTTCTTTTTCGTAAGCGGCATACCGAACGGGTTCAGCGCGCTGTGGGTGTGCCTTATCCCGAGCTTCGCCCTGCTTATATTCGGTGTCCGCGTGGGGAGCGCTTTTTCGGCGCTTGCTCTTGCAATGCTCATTTTCTTCTTTTGGGTGCCGTTCGGAAGGTCGCTGCTGCTTTATTCATACACGGATGAATTTATGCTTCGGATGCCGTTTCTTTACTGCTCGGTCTTTGTCATATCGCTTCTGATCGAGCTTATCCGCAGCGAAACGCAGAAGCAGCTTGAATTTATAAAGGAAAAATGCCTGCGGCTGTATCGCCACGATGCGCTCACCGGGCTTTACAATCGCTACGGTATAAACGAATTTCTCGACAAAACCTTCGGTGCCGATGCGGAATCCGCGGCAAGCGCCGCCGTTGTGATCTTCGATATCGACGATTTCAAAAGCATAAACGACGAATACGGCCACGAATGCGGCGATGAGGTGCTCCGCGAGATCGCGCGGATACTCATCGAATCGGCATGCAGCCATTGCCGCTGCTGCCGCTGGGGCGGCGAGGAATTCCTTCTTCTGATGCAGTGCCGGCACGATCCCGCGCTCGTTGCGGAGGAAATACGCAAAAAGATCGAACGGACGTAGATAATATACGGCGGATCGAGCATTCATACTTCGGTAAGCATGGGTGTCTGCATTGCGGAAAATCCCGGCGGAGTGTGCGTGCGCGATGTGGTGGAAAAAGCGGACAACGCGCTTTATGTATCCAAATCCAACGGCAAAAACTGCGTCACGGTGCGATCGGTCTGAATTTTCCGTGCGGGGGTCCGGATGACAAAAACTTATATTTTTTCGGTGGTCATGGCGGTGCTTTCGCTGCTGACACTTATAATTCTCATCAAAAAAAACAAGTCACTGCCGAAATCGGTAAAGAACAGCTTCTATTTTGCCTCGGCGCTTATCATCGCCTGCACCGCGGCGGAATTTGCGAAAAATTCCGAAAAATGAGTCTTGCATTCCGAAACGGAATGCGTTATAATAAAAACGGCAAATATCGGCAAACCTGCCGAAAGGCAGGGACGCAAAGTTTAGTGTCTAACCGGGCTCTGCCCGCATGATCGACTGACCGCGCTTCTTTTTGTGCGGTCGGTTTTTTTATTGCTTTTTTCGGGGGTGTATGCTTGAACAGCGTTTTAAGGGAGGAAAAGAAGTTTCTTCTGAGCATAGACGAAGCCCTTCGGCTTGCACATCGGCTGGGCGGCGTTATGGCTGCCGACCCGCACAACGGCACGCACGGGTATATCGTCCGCTCGCTTTACTTCGATACGGTATACGACCGCGATTTTTACGAAAAGCTTTCCGGAGCCGAGCTGCGTCGCAAGATACGGCTGCGGTGCTACGACCCGGGCGCGGATTTCGCCATGCTGGAAATAAAGCAAAAGCAGGGCGAAAAGCAGATGAAGCGTTCGCTGCGGGTCGCCCGGGCGGATGCGGCGCGCATTGCCGCCGGCGATTATACCCCGCTGCTTTCTTATCCGGAGCCGTTTGCAGCCGAATGCTATGCCGTTATGCGCACGCTTTGCTACGCGCCGAAAACCGTTGTGGAATATAACCGAAAGGCGTTTATCGCCAAGGAAAACAAGATCCGTGTCACCTTCGACAGCCGCATATCCGCCACCGAAAGCTGCTTCGACATTTTTTCCGGCGCGCTGGATCTTAACCCCGTTATCGACCCGTACGATGTCGTGCTGGAGGTCAAGTTCAATGGATTTCTGCTGAGCTATATCAAGGGAATGCTTAATTCCGCGGATAAAAGCGAGCTTTCGGTGAGCAAATATGTGCTTGCGCGGCAGAACGCCTGCCTGACGCGGCTTTAATAAAAAAAGAAAAAGGAGAAAAAATCAGATGAAGGAAAAAATATACAGCCTGTTTGCCGAACAGGGCGATATGCCGTGGGAGCAGATACTTGCAAATATCGGTGTTTCGGCACTGATCGGGATGTTCATCTTCATTTCCTATGCGATATCGCACCGCGGCACGATATACAGCAAAAAATTCAATGCCTCGCTCGTGATACTCACGGTGCTCACCGGCACGGTGATGACGGTCATCGGCAACAATATCGCACTTTCGCTCGGCATGGTCGGCGCGCTTTCCATCGTTCGATTCCGCACTGCGGTCAAGGATTCGCGCGATACCGTTTACATATTCTGGGCGATCATCACCGGGATCTGCTGCGGCGTGGGCGATTATACCGTTGCCGCCGTCGGCGGCGCGATCACCTTTGCCGTGATCCTTGTGCTCGGGTTGATCAGGAGCGATAACCGCATTCTGCTCATTGTCCGTGCCGACCGTTCCCGATTGCCGATGATAAAGGCGCAGGTATACAAGCTCTTTTCCGGCAAGGCGCTTCTGCGGGCGGAAAACACCACGCCCGAAACGGCGGAGCTTATTTACGAGCTTACACGCAGCCGCATGAAAAAGGCGGAAAACACCGAGCCCGACCTTGCGGAAAGCATTTACCGGCTGGAAAATATCGAATATGTCAATTTCGTCATGCAGAACGACGAAATATCCAACTGACGGGGGCTTTTTCGGATGAGGTATAAGGCTATCGGCATATGCGCCTGCGCCGCCGTGCTGGTGCTCGGCTTTTTCAATTGGGGTATGCTATTCGGGCAGACAACACAAAGGCGCTTCCATCAGCACGCTGATGCCGCGCCCAAATCGGAATGCACCGAAAGCCACACCGGCGGCGAGCTGTGTACGCATCTGCCTTTGATATGTATCGATACCGGCGGCCGGGAGATACCCGGCAAAGGGCTTACGGACGAGGAAGGAAAGCATATCGGCTTTTCCGTCACCCCGGAGGGGGAGGACCGCATTACCGCATTCCTGCGGGTGATCGATCGCGAAGCCGAATACAACCATGTAAACGACGAACCTGCGGCGCAAAGCGATGCGGTTATACATATCCGCGGAAACAGCTCGCGCTTTTTCGAAAAATCGGGTTACAGCATCCGCCTGGTGGACGGAGAGGGGAATAATAACCCGCTGCCGCTGCTCGGCATGGGCAGCCATCACGAATGGGTGCTGCACGGGCCGTATCTGGATAAAACGCTTGTCCGGAATTACATGATGTACAATCTTGCAGGCGAAATAATGGATTATTCGCCGAATGTACGGTTCTGCGAAGTCCTGATCAATGGCGAATACGCCGGGGTGTATGTGCTTACGGAGACTATCACCGCAGGCAAGGACGGCGCACGGCTCACGATGTCCGTCGATGCGAAGAACAGCAGCTTCACCGGCTATCTTCTGCGCATGGACCGGCGCGAGGAAGCGTACGGCCGCAGGCTGGACAACCTGACAGCCTATTCGCTGCGGTGCGACCCCGACCTTATGATACGCGTCGAATACCCCGGCGCAAAAAACCTGACACAGGGGCTGAAAGACGCGATAGAAGCGGATTTTTCACGGTTTGAAAAGGCGCTTTATTCCTATGATTTCAACGATTCCGCCCACGGCTGGAAAAAGTATATAGATGCCGATTCGTTTGTATCCTATTTCCTTATAAACGAGCTCACGGTGAATTACGATGCCGGCGCATATTCCACATATATCTATAAGGATACGGGCGGCAAGCTCAAAATGTGCGTGTGGGATTTCAACAATTCCTGCGATAATTATCAGGAGCAGTCGGTGATGAAGGTGCAGCATTTCGAAATGCAGAACAAGCTGTGGTACGGGATGCTGATGAAGGACAGCGACTTTGTCGGGCTTGTCATAGATAAATACAAAACCCTGCGGGAAACGGTTTTCAGCGACGAATACCTTGAAGGCTATATAGATTCGGCGCTTTCCTATCTCGGCGATGCCGTGGAAAGAAACAACACGCGCTGGGCTTGCGCGTTCGGGGACGAAGGGCTGCTTTACCCCGCGGAGCGCAACCTTTATTCCCATGCGGAGGCGGTGGAGCAGTTAAAGAGCTTTCTGCGTGAGCGCACCGCGTGGATGGACGACAATATCGAATCGCTGCGGCAGTACTGTGCCGATTCGAAGATCAAAAAGTATACCGAGGCGACAGACTGAGTAAAGGAGAGCGGTATTCGTGAAAAAGTTCATAATAATAGTTCTTTGCGTGGCTTTGCTTGCCGTCGGTGCCGATGCGGCGATATACCGCTTCGGACTTTATATCGACCTGCACCCCGATGCACCGGTGGAAAGCTTTGTGAAAACATGGGGCAAAAGCATACTTCTGGACAATGGCAGCGGATATTCGGAGTTTGTCATCCGCGGGGTGAACCTCGGCTCGGGCGAACCGGGCGAATGGGCGACGGATTACGATATCGACAAGGAATCCTACAAGCGCTGGTTCGGATACATAAAGGAAATGGGCGCAAACACGATACGCGTTTACACCATACAAAACGATACGTTCTACAACGCTTTTTACGAATATAACGAATCCAACCCCGATCCGCTATATATGCTCCACGGCGTGTGGGTGAACGATTATGTTCAGAATTCGCGCAGGGATGCTTACGACAGCGACTTTTTCGAAGCCTTCCGCCGCGATTGTACCACGATGATAGACGTTATCCACGGGCGGAAAAAATTATCGCTCGGGCGGGCGGCGAGCGCGGGTCACGGCTCATATATGAAGGATGTTTCGCAGTGGGTGATCGGCTATATACTCGGTGTGGAATGGGAGGATATCACCGTCGCCTATACCGACGAAAAATATAAGGATAATGCCGAGTACGCATCCTTCGCCGGCGAATATCTTTATACGACGGAGGATGCGACCCCGTTTGAAGCCATGCTCTGCCGTGTGGGCGACAACATGATATCCTATGAATCAAAGCGGTATAAAACGCAAAAGCTTGTCGCCTTTTCCAACTGGCCGACTACCGACCCGTTTGAATACCCGGAAGCGGTTACAAACCTTTACATGAAGTGCGCTTTTGTGGATACGGAGCATATCAAAACAACGGAAAAGCTTATCACCGGACAGTTTGCCTCCTACCATGTTTACCCTTATTATCCGGATTATCTGCATTGGACGGACGATTGGTCCTTCTGCGGTATTACCGACAAAACGGTGTTTTACGATAACGGTACACTGAACACCTACCGCGCGTACCTGAGTATGCTGACGGCCCACCATACGATGCCGGTCGTTATTTCGGAATTCGGCATTTCCACCGGGCGCGGTATGGCGCACCGCGATCTGAACACGAACCGCAACCAGGGAAACATGTCCGAACGCGAGCAGGGCAAAGCGCTCATATATTGCTATAACGATATCATGGCGGCGGGCTGTGCGGGCGGCTGTGTCTTTTCCTGGCAGGATGAATGGTTCAAGCGGACCTGGAACACCATGCACGCCGTGAACCTTACAAGAAACCCGTATTGGTCGGATTATCAGACGAACGAACAGTATTTCGGGCTTCTGTCCTTTGATCCGGGCGATACCGAATCGGTATGCTATGTGGACGGCGACATTTCCGAGTGGGCGGGGGCGGAGCCGGTCGTTCGGTCGGGAGATATGTCCGTCTGCATGAAATATGACGAGAAATTTGTCTATTTTCTGGTGCATAAAAAGGGCCTGGATTTCGAAAACGAAAGTCTTTATATCCCGATAGACACCACTCCGAAAACCGGAAGCAACTATTGCGAAAATCACAATCTGAAATTCGATAAAGCGGTGGATTTCGTGCTTGTTATCAACGGCAGCGAAAACAGCCGACTTCTGGTGCAGGAGCGTTATGAGGTGCTGCGTTCGACCTATTCGCAAAGCCTAAAGGGCTTCGATACCTACCTGAAGGACAATATCCCGGATAAGAATTCCTCGAAATTCGTGAATATCGACATGATACTCGAAATTTTCGATATGCGCTATGACAAGAGCGCAAGCAGGTTGTATGATTTCGGCGATCCTTCGTTCGAAACCGGGCTTTTGCGGTACGGCAACGCAAATCCGGACTCGGCGGATTTCGATTCGCTTGCCGATTTCATATGCTCCGGCGATTATGTGGAGCTGAAGCTGCCCTGGCAGCTGCTGAACTTTTCCGATCCTTCGGAATGCGAAATACTCGATGATTATTACGACGGCAACTACGGAATCAAATTCATAAACATAGATTCGATGAATGTCGGCATAACCTCCGGCACATCGGAGCGCTGTACGCTTGCCGCATATCCGCTGAAAGGCTGGGGCAACCGTGTGACATACCACGAAAGGCTGAAAAGCTCCTATTATATGCTCAGGGATTATTGGAACGGTGGTGCGGGGTCATGAGAGTAGAGGTAATGCTTTACGTCTATCTGTTCGTGTGCGCCGCAATGATAGCCTTCAATATCGTCGCCGCGGTGATCTTCCGCATGGACGGCCGCCGTACGGAAAGGATCGGGCGCGGGCTTTATCGGCGCGTTTCGGAGCAGCTCGGGCGCGGGGGTGCGGTCGACAGACACCATATCCGCTATCTTTGCCGCAAGCTGCGGCGGACGGGAAATATGATCGCCTTCGATAAAATGCTCGAATCGGTATATGCCGAACGCCCGCGTGAGGCACGCGATTATCTGAGAAGCATCGACGAGGTTTTCGTTTCGCTCATGATCCGCTATGCCCGGCGCGACAGGATCGAAGCGGCGTACTTCCCCTATATCATCAGAAAATACCGCGTGATAGCCCATCGGCGGTTCCCGAGCATCGAAAGCGCCCTGCTCGATATGCTCACGGAGCGCAGCATTTACTGCCGCGAAAACGCATTGCAGGCGCTTTATACGACAGGCGATGTCGAATGCGTTATAAAAGCGATAGAGATACTGGACAAAAGCGAGCTTTTCTTCCACGGCAAGCTGCTTTGCGACGGGCTTCTGGATTTCGCGGGGGACAGGCTTGCACTCGGCAATGCGGTTATCGGCGTGTTTCCGTCGCTTTCACCGGAGATGCAGGTCACAATGCTGAATTATCTGCGCTTTTCCGGCGGGGAATACCGCGAATTCGCCCTCTCGCTCCTGCAGGATGAGCACAGCGGCGAGGAGCTCCGGTATGCCTGCATAAGATATCTCGGCAAATACCGGTTCGATAAGGCATACCCCGTGCTCTGCCTGCTCGCGCAGGAGGATGCGGGCGTGAACTGGCAGTATGCCGCCATTGCCTCCAAGGCGCTCGGCGCTTATCCGGGCGCGGAAAGCGTGCGGATACTTAAATCGAATCTTTTCAGCAAAAGCTGGTATATCCGCTGCAATTCCGCGGAAAGCCTGAAAAGACTCGGCGTGACGTATTCCGAGCTTGCGGACGTTATCGACGGCAGCGACCGTTACGCTTCGGAAATGATCCGCTATTGCCTGCTGCGCGGTTCGGATACGGAAAAGGGGGTGCTTTCATGATCGAAGCCGTTTCGGTTTTTCTCGATATCGTCGGCGCGTTTTTCATTGCGTATATGATCGGATATTCCACGTTCCTTTTCGTTTCGGTGTTGGTCGGCTCGTCCGAGCTGTATAAGCTCCGCCGCCGCAAAAGGCTGAAAAACATTTTCAGAAACGATTATTACGTTCCGATATCCATCATTGTTCCGGCGTATAACGAATCGGTCACGGCGGTGCAGACGGTGGAATCGCTTCTCGAACTGGATTACCGTTCGTATGAAATAATCGTGGTGGATGACGGCTCACGCGATGACACGGCAAAAAGCATTATCGACGCATTTTCCATGCACCGTGTTTCGCGGCCGATACGCCGGCTCGTAAAATGCCGGCCGGAGGAATTTGTGTATGAAACGCAGGAAACGCGCGTTCCGCTCACCGTTATCCGCAAAAAGAACGGCGGCAAGGCGGATGCCCTTAACATGGGGATAAACGCCGCCAGATATCCGTATTTCATCTGCATGGATGCCGATTCGGTATTGCAGTACGATTCGCTCAAAAACATATCCCGCCCGGTGCTGGAGCGCGAGGACACCGTCGCCGTGGGCGGGCTGATACGCATTTCAAACGGCGTGGAGCTGGAAAACGGAAGGGTGAAGAAATACCGTCTCCCGGGAAACCTTATCGCCTGTATGCAGGTTCTGGAATACGACCGTTCCTTTTTGGCTTCGCGCATTATGTTCGATAAATTCAACGGTTCGCTGATAATCTCCGGGGCTTTCGGGCTTTTCAAAAAGGATGCTGTCATTGCCGCGGGCGGTTACGACAGCAGTACCGTCGGCGAGGATATGGAGCTTGTCGTGCGGCTGCATGAATACTGCACGCTCAATAATATGCCGTACCGGATCTGCTATGCCACGGATGCGATCTGCTGGACACAGGCGCCCGAAAAGCTGCGCGATCTGAAAAAGCAGCGCCGGAGATGGCATATCGGGCTGTTTCAGAGCATGAAAAAGCACCGCAGGATGCTTCTTAATCCGAAGTTCGGCGCGGTGGGGTATATTTCATATTTTTACTTTCTGGTGTATGAGCTGCTTTCGCCGTTTATCGAAATATTCGGCGTTGCGACCATGGTTGCGGCGTTTGCCGTCGATCTGATAAATATCCCGTTCATGCTGCTGCTGTTTCTGATATATGCCGTGTTCGGCAGCGTGCTTTCGCTCACCGCCTTCTTTTCCAGAATATATACGTCCGATCTGAAGCTGACCGTTTCCGATGCAGCCAAGGCCTGCCTGCTGTGCGTTTTCGAAATCACCGCTTTGCGCTTTGTGCTTGCGTGGGTGAGGGCGACGGCGTTCTTCGGCTACCGCAGGAAAAAACTGCAATGGGGCAGGATCGAGCGCAAAAGGATAAATTTCAAATAAAGGGGATTAAAAATGGAACTCAAAAATCTGCGCGGCTCGCTTTTCGGATTCAACAAAAGCGATGTTTGCGAATATATCTCGCAGCTCAATTCCGAATTCGATCGTAAGTGTACGCGCCTGTGCGAGGAGCACCGGGAAACGCAGGAGGAGCTCAGCCGCAAAAACGAATCGCTTTGTGCGGATATACTCCGCCTGGAAGAGGAAAAAGCCGGGCTTGAACGCGAAGCGGCTTCGCTCCGTGCCGAGCTTGCCGCGCTTTGCGGCAGGGCGGATGAGCTGCGCGGCTCCGCAGGGGAGCTGCGCGCGGCGGTCGTTGCGCTCGTGGAGGAGCTGGGTTCGCGGCTGGATTCGCTGGAGGAAATCGCACAGGGGCTCCGGAGCGCGCACCGCGGTGAGGAAAATGAGATCTGACCGCCGTTTTTTCGCCGCGCTCTGCGCATTTCTTGCCGTTTGCGCCGCCGTGTTTTCTGCGGCGCGTGCGGAGGTATACACCTCCGCGGAGGATCACGGCACCTCCGACACGATATATGTCGCCGGGGCTCCGGACTGCTATCCCGTGGAGTATTACGACCCCGCTTCGGGCGAATTTCACGGAGTAATACCGGATATCCTGCGTGAAATCTCCGCAAAAACGGGTATCTCGTTCACCTATATCTCCGCGTCTGAGGTCGACCGCCGCAAGGAGCTTGCCCGCAACAATCAGGCGGAGCTGATAACCGCGCTCGAACCGGGGCGGTATTCGGAGGGAGTTGACGAAATGCTGCCGGTGCTGGAAGCCGAATTCGAAGGGCGGACACATACCTATTGCATAGGCTTTACGGAAATAGCATCTCCCGAGCTGCGCGAAAGCATAAAAAGCGCTTTTGCGGAAATACCGGGCGGCGAGATTGCCGGGTTTCTTATAACCGGCTCACGCAGCGATCCGCGCCTTGCAAAGCGGGAACGGCTGATACGCATTTTCGTTATCGCGGATGCGCTGGTGCTTGCCGCCGCGGCAGCGGCTGCGGGAATTGTCATATACAAAAAAAGGCGCGCACGGCGCGAAACCATGATCGATGAAAAAACCGGGATCGGCAACGCGAAATACATGGAATATGCCTTCGGGCAGATGATATCGAGGCAGTCGAGGGAGCTTTATTCGCTGCTGTATATCGCCTTCGATACCGAAAAAGCCGCAAAAAAATACGGCAAGAGCGCCGTGGACGATATAGAAAGATACGCGGCAGCGAACCTGAATTCCTCTGCCGCCTCTGCGGAATACCTTGCCCGCACGGGCGACGGCGTTTTTGCCGTTCTTGCGCAGACGCCGTCCGAGCCGGAATGCAGGCGGTTTGCGGAAAATACGGTCGGCGGCCTGAACGGCTATATCCGCGGCTTTTACCCGGATGCGGGTGATATCTTCCGCGCAGGCGTTTCGCGGCTTTGCGAGCATCCCGACTGCGATGCCGAAACGGCGTTTTACAATGCAAAGCAGGGCTACCTTGCCGCGCTGCGCACGGGAGAGGTATATGCGCTTACCGATGCCGCGAGCATTACGGGTGCAAAAAAGCGCGATCGGCTTGCGGCAGCGCTTCCGCAGGCGCTCAAAAACGGCGAATTCCGCGTGTTCATGCAGCTTATCGCCGATGGCAAGAGCGGCAGGATATGCGGCGCGGAGGCGCTTTCACGCTGGCAGAGCGTGGAATACGGTATGCTGTATCCGACGGATTATATCGATCTGCTTCGTGAATCGGGCGATATAGTCAGCCATGATTACAATGTGTTTTCCGCGGTGTGCGCCCAGCTTGCGGAATGGAACACCCCGCCGTATGACTGCCTGTTCATGGATTGCAATTTCACGCGGATATCGCTTTCGCAGGAGGATTTCGCAAAAAATATCGCGGATATCGCTTCGCATTACGATTTCGACCATAGTCGGCTGGTTATCGAGATAACAGAGGATTCGATCGCCGAAAATTCCGCAGCGGAATCCGAAAACATCCGTAGTTGCCGCGAAATGGGCTTCGGGATCGCCATCGACGATATCGGCACGGGGTTTTCCTCCATTGCCGACATATACGATAACGAGATAGACCTTGTAAAGATCAACAAAGAATTTATTTCCGCCTGCACGGGAGCGCGGCGGCAGACGATGCTTTCGGATATAATAACGCTCGTGCACCATTCCGGCGCGCGGGTCATATGCGAGGGCGTGGAGACCGAACGCCAGGTCGCCATGCTTTCGGAAATCGGCTGCGATATGATGCAGGGATACTATTTCTCCCGCGTGATACCGAAATCCGAATGCGCACGCCTGCTCACGCCCGATCGGATCTGTGAAAACCCGGCGTTTTCGGAATAGAACGGCGGGCTTGCACGCCGTTACGCCCGCACGGAAAGCTATGCGGGCGATTTGTACGGGCGGTACGGGGATTTTGAAAAGCTCTCCGTACCGCCGTTTTTTTTCTGTGTTTTTTCACCGGGTGCTTGACATTTGCGGCGGGAGCGGTTATAATTAGTATATATATTAGTTTGTGTAAAGGAGGGATACATATTTCGATACGGAAGGACGGTATGGAAACCAAAAAAAGGATACTCACCGTGTGTGTGCGGCTGTTTCTCGAGCAGGGCTACAGGCAGACGACCATCGCGCGGATAGTGGATGAGGCGGGTGTTGCCCGCGGGAGCTTCCAGAATCTGTTCCCCACAAAGGATTCGGTGCTTATCGAGCTTGTCGGCACAATGTTCGGCGGCCAGTTCGGCGCGGCACGGGCGGCGGTGGGCGAGGGTATGCCCCCGGTATACACCTATGCGGCGGAAACGGCGATACAGCTTACCTTGACCGAGCTGAACGAAAAGCTGCGGGAAATTTACGTCGAAGCCTACACTATTCCCGAAACGGCGGAATATATATATCTGCATACCACATCCGAGCTGAAGGCGATATTCGGCGCAAATTTCCCCGGATATTCCGAAAGCGATTTTTATGAAATGGAGATCGGCACTGCGGGGATGATGCGCAGCTATATGGCACGAAGGTGTGATATCCATTTCCCGCTCGAACGCAAGCTGAAATGCTTTCTTACCGAATCCATGCGGGTGTACAGAGTCCCGGAGGAGGAACAGGCGCGCGTGCTCGCGTATATCGCTTCGATGGACATACGGGCTGTCGCCGCGGGTGTGATGCAAAAGCTTTTTTCCATGCTGGAAATGAAATTTGATTTCAGGCTGTCGGCAGACAGCGAAACGGAGGTAACATTATGAAGAAACGAATGCTCAGCTTGCTTATCCTGCTGTGCATGGTTGTCGGGCTCATTCCGTCCGCTTTGGCACAGGGTCAGGGGGCGGCAGGTGACCCGATACTTATTTCGAGCTACGAAGAGCTTGTCGCTTTCCGTGATACCGTAAACAACGGCAATAAATACAGCGGCAAGCATATAAAGCTTGTCGCCGATATCGATCTCGGCGGAAGCGACACACCCTGGATACCTATCGCGAATCTGTCGAACAAACCCTTCGAGGGCAATTTCGACGGCAGAGGTCATTGGATAACCGGGCTTTATATAAGCTCCGGCGACGGGAAGGCCAAGGGACTGTTCGGATATAATGACGGCACCGTGAGAAATCTCTGTGTCGAAGGCAGCGTCAACGGCAGCGGGAGCACCGGCGCCATTGCCGGTATAAACGGCGGACTTGTCGAAAACTGTCTCGGCAAAGCAGACGTAAGCAGCTCCATCACCGCCGGCGGTATAGTCGGATATAATGAGACGTATGGCACGGTGTCCTCCTGCGTGAATACGGGCAATGTTTCCGGCTCCGTGGATGCGGGCGGGATTGTCGGGTGCAATTACGGCATGCTTGTAAACAGCGGCAATACCGGGGATGTTTCCGGCAGCCAGTATACAGGCGGTGTTGTGGGCTATGAATGCGGAGAAAAGGTCGGCTCCACCGCAAATTGTTACAGCCGCGGTATCGTAACGGGCGGCGCGAGTGTCGGCGGAGTAGCCGGCGATCAGCCCCTTTCGGACGATGAATACCAGAATCGTATCGTCAATTGCTACTATCTCAGCGATTCTTCCTCGGCTGCCGGGCATTACGGTTCGGGGCTTTCGCGCGAGAGCTTCAAAAATTCCGGCTCCTTCGGCGGATTTAATTTTACGGACATCTGGACGATGGACGAAAAGTTCGAAGCTCCGATCCCGAAGGGCGTTTACGCCATGATATCCGGCAACCTCACCGAGGGCAATACATATTATTTCGATCTTTCGGGTGCCGGTCTTGCGGGCGAGCTGAACCCCGCTCTTCCAGACGGCAGCCTGCATTATGTTCCTTTTACATATGTCGGCAGAATAGATGCATATTCGCTGAGTGAAAAGACCGTCACCACGGAGGAATATGCAAACGCAAACAGCTCGCTGCGCAGCCTGTTTGTTTCGGATTATAACATTTATTTAAGCGTGACATGGAACGATCTGAATGCGCTCGGGCTTATCTTCGGCAAAATTATCGAAAACGGCAATATCGGTTATACTCTCCGTGTACCCTCCGGCGGCAGCGAAAGCAACTGGAAAACCGTCGAGTCGGGCGATAACACACGCGGCATTCCCGCCAATAACGAATGGGACAGAATACTCGATAAAGGCATCACCGTTAAAAACCTTGTTAAGCTGGGGCATCTTTCGCAGGATTCAAGCTTGTCTTTCATCGATCATGCAACTGCGCGGGCGCTGCATTACAATGCAAGAACGTTCAGCAATATCAGCTATGGGCGAAACGACTACGGCTACCGCCCGGTGCTGGATATACAGCAGTGGGCAAGCCTCGGCGCGAACGGATTAAAGGAAGTAAAGCTTGAACTGAACGGCGGCTCGGTAAACGGCGAAGGGACGATATATACCGTTGTCAAAAAGGGCAGCGCATTCAAGGCACCTGTCTGCGAAGGGCTTTCCGCCCCGGAGGGCTATACGGCAGCCGGGTTTGCCTGGCTCGGGAGCGACGGAAACACCTACGCTCCCGGTGCGGAGGTACCCGCGGAGGTCACCTCGCTTTCCGCACAGTGGGTGTATTTCGAGCGCTTCACTCTTTCCGCAGGCGGCACATATTATTTCGACATTTCGGCTTTGGGGCTTCCTTCGGACAGAATAAACGGCGAGCTGCCGGATACTTCGCTGTCCTATGTTCCCTTTACCTTTGTCGGCACCGTTTATGCCGACGGAGTTTCCGGCGGCAAATATACGCACACGCTGCTTATTGCCGATTATAATGTTCTCACCGGTGTTTCCTATAAGGATCTTGCATTCGATATCGGCGCCATTGGCGGAAAAACCGCAAATCTTAACGGCGTTGCATATATAATGCGTGTGCCGACCGTGGGCAGAAGGGGAACGGATTCCAGCGAATGGGATAAGATACTTTCCAAAGGGATCACGATCAAAAATACCGGTATCGGCTCGCTCGGGTCGGAAACGGATGAGGGTTCTCCCGGACAGGGCGGCGAGGATGTCGCCATAATCCGCGGCGGAAGCAGTGCCGGCAGCCGCGAATATGTAAATTCCGTGGACGGATTCGGTTATCGCCCGGTGCTTGTGATCGCGGATGAGGAATCGCTCGGCGGCGATACGCTCAAAGCCGTTACGCTCAACCTTGCGGGCGGCAGCCTCGGCGGGGAAAGCGTTATAAACATACTCGTTGCAAACGGTGCGGAATTCACCGCTCCCTCGGCGGCGGCGCTCACGCGGCCGGAGGGCAACACCGAGGATTATTTCAAATGGGAGGATTCCGAAGGCAACGTTTACGAGCCCGGCAGCAGCATCCCCGCAACCGTCACCGCGCTCACGGCGAAATGGTCGAGATCGCAGTATACCGTCACCTATGATCCCGGTGCGGAGGGCATCGGGGAAACGGTAACGGATTCAAAAACGGAGGGCGATTATATCATACTCCGCGGCGCAAGCTTTACCAGGCTCGGCTACACACAGGTCGGCTGGGCGCTTGCGGACGGTGCGGAAATGTCATACAGCCTCGAATCGGTTTATGCCGCCGATGAATCCGTCACGCTTTACCCGGTGTGGCGCGAAAACGATCATTACACCGTACACCTTGTGAACCGTGACGGGACGGAAGTCGCATCCTACGAAAATGTGAAGTGGACTGACCTTCTGTGGGATGTCGTAAACCCGCGCCCGCTGAAGGACGGGTATGCAAAGCTGCAGCGTATGTACTTCGGCAGCAAACGCGCCGACGGCAGTACGATGTATAAGGATTTTGCCGCAAACGGCGAGGAAAGCATCACGCTTATCGCGGTATGGGATTATTATCCGGACGGAATGCCCTGCACGATAAGCGTCGGCAGCCATGTGTTCTCCGGCTACCGCGGGGCTGTCGATGATGTCGGCGTTTACTACTTCCGCGGCGACGAGCTTATAACCATCAATCCGAAATACCCGGAGGAGATCACCTATATGTTCATCGGTGCGTGCGATAAGCTTTTCGACTCGTCCACGGATGCATTGCACTGGATCGACTACAACGCCGCCGAGTACACCGCGCCCGTGCGCGTCGGCGATCTGCTGGCGGAGGATAAGGAATATATACTCTTTGTTGACTATTACGACTATGCAAGCAGAGTTGTTGTAATCAACACCGAAAAGCTTGTGCTGGATAAAACGGCTCCGGCTTTTGGCGGCATCGAAAACGGCAAAGCCTATTGCGGCGCGCAGAGAGTGACGGTGGAGGAAAAGCACCTCGAAAGCGTTACGGTAAACGGCGTGAGGGTCGAGCTCGGCGCGGATAATTCCTTTACCCTTGCACCCGCGGGCGGCAGGCAGACGGTTGTCGCCACCGACAAGGCGGGCAATGTGACACAGATCACCGTTACGGTGAACGACGGCCATACCGGCGGAACGGCTACTTGCAAAGACAAAGCTGTCTGCGAGATATGCGGCGAGGAATATGGCGAACTG
>ERZ824600.314-NODE-314-length-73862-cov-5.155514_pt1 | contig 73862 bp, 61 predicted proteins | sample MGYA00519933_ERZ824600 | MGnify/ENA primary metagenome ERZ824600 (study PRJEB31778, sample SAMEA3449178) | human gut metagenome | biome: human gut; feature: human-associated habitat; material: faeces | place: United Kingdom | collected 2010/2012 ...
GCTTCCAGTACCCGATCCCCACCTATTCCATCACCCGCGATTTCGACTGGTCGGAGAGCGAGAACAACCGGCTGCTGTTCGAGATGACCTCCAAATACGGCACGCCCTATTTTTCCAACTACATCAACAGCGATATGGAGCCGAGCGATGTCCGCAGTATGTGCTGCCGTCTGCGTCTTGACCTCCGTGAGCTCAGAAAGAAATCCGGCGGCTTTTTCGGAAGCGGCGAAAGCACTGGCTCGATCGGCGTAGTCACCATCAATATGCCGCGTATAGCTTATCTTGCAAAGGATGAAGAGGACTTCTTCAAGCGCCTCACACATCTTATGGATATATCCGCACGCTCGCTCAAGATCAAGCGTGATATTATAACAAAGCTTCTTAACGAGGGACTTTATCCCTATACCAGACGCTACCTCGGAACATTTGATAATCACTTCTCAACCATAGGACTTGTCGGTATGAACGAAGCCTGCCTTAACGCAAATTGGCTTAAGGACGACCTTACCCATAAGGACGCACAGGAGTTCACAAAGAAGGTGCTCAATTTCATGAGAGAACGCCTCAAGATATATCAGCAGCAGTATGAGGCGCTTTATAACCTCGAAGCAACCCCTGCAGAATCGACCACATACCGCTTTGCAAAGCACGATAAAAAGAGATATCCGGATATCATCACGGCAAGCGAGGGCAAAAACGGTGCGCCCTACTATACTAACAGCTCGCATCTCCCGGTCGACTTTACAGACGATATTTTCGCCGCACTTGATATTCAGGATGAGCTTCAGACGCTTTATACCTCAGGAACGGTATTCCATGCCTTCCTCGGTCAGAAGCTCCACGATTGGAAATCCGCAGCAACGCTTGTTCGTAAGATTGCGGAAAATTATAAGCTGCCGTACTATACAATGTCACCGACATATTCCGTATGCAGTAAGCACGGCTATATATCCGGCGAGCATTTTACCTGCCCGAAATGCGGCGGTCCCGCAGAGGTTTACAGCCGTATAACAGGCTATTACCGTCCGGTACAGAACTGGAATGACGGCAAACGCGAAGAATACAGCGAAAGACGTGTATATAACGTTGAAAATGCGGTCAATAATTCTCCCATAGCTCATAAAGAAGAAAAATGTGCCTGCTGTCACGACGTGGCGACCGCAGAGCATGACACAGGGCTGAAGGCTTCGAATTACAGCGATGACCTTGTACTCGTAACCGCAACAAAATGCCCCAACTGTGCAATGGCAAAGAGATTCCTTGATGCAAAGGGATACTCATATAAGACCGTAAACGGAAGCGAAAACGAGGAATTCGCCGAGAAATACGCTATAAAGCAGGCTCCGACACTTCTTGTGTTTGACGACGACGGACAACTTGTCGGAAAATATACTAATCTTTCAAACATTAAGGGCTACATAGATCAGGAGTAATCAGAAATCAAAGGAGATCCGAGTATGAATGAACGTAATGAAGCCTATTCTGCCGGCGATAACACGGCTGTTGTCGATGTTGCCGTCATAGGCGCAGGACCCGCCGGGCTTACGGCGGCAGTCTACGTCAGGCGCGCAGGCGCAACCGTTAAGGTCTTTGAAGGCGCAAGCATAGGCGGTCAGATATCGGCTGCCGAAAACGTGGAAAATTTCCCCGGTATCAGAGCCATCTCCGGTATGGATCTTGCAATGAATCTTTATGAACAGGCGGAAGCACTCGGCGCGGAGTTTGAGTTTGAAGCCGTAACAGCCGCAGAGCTTGACGGAGCCGTAAAGCAACTGACATCGGGCAGTCGGATCACAAAGGCGCGGACGGTTATAATAGCGACAGGCGCAAGATGCCGCCGACTCGGAGTAGAACGCGAGGATGAGCTTGTCGGAGCGGGCGTATCATATTGTGCCGTATGCGACGGAGCATTTTTCAAGGAAAAGGACGTCGCGGTGGTAGGCGGCGGAAATTCCGCTGTCGACGACGCACTTTATCTTGCAGGGTATTGCAATAAGGTTTACCTTGTTCACCGCAGGGACGGATTCAGATGTGAAAATTCCAAACTTGAGCTTGCAAAAAAGAACCCGAAGATAGAATTTCTGACCGGATACCGCGTGATTGGACTTGAGGGGGATAAGACCCTTTCAGGCGCCGTTCTGGAATCCGTTTCGGACGGAAGCAAAAGAGAATTGCGGACAGAGGGAATATTCGTGGCAATAGGCAGAGAGCCGCAGAACGAATTTCTCAAGGGGATTGAGCTTAAAGACGGATATGTTGCCGCGGGTGAGAATTGCCGGACGAATATTGAAGGCGTTTTTGTCGCAGGAGACTGTCGGGATAAAGGCGTAAGGCAGCTTACGACCGCCTGCGCCGACGGTACGGTCGCGGCTTTGGCTGCCTGCGAGTATCTCAAAAGCATAAAATAATTCTTTTCGCGAAGTATTAAAAATAATAATTGATTTTGCGGAGCGTTGCTGGGGTTGAAACCAACAGCTGACGCTCCGTTTTTTATGTGCGGAATATATGTTTTGCAGTTGACAAAACATTATTTTCAAAGTATAATAAAATCAGCCTTTACGGGTAATAATATCAGTAAAAAAGAAATCGGAGACAACTGATGGATAAAAAATACAAGGTAGTATTTGTGTGTCATGGCAATATCTGCCGCTCGCCTATGGCTGAGTTTATATTCAAAGATATGCTTGAGAAAAACAATATGGAAAACGATGTGTATGTATGCTCAAGAGCCACGAGCACCTCAGAGATCCGCAACGGGATCGGAGACCCGGTGTATCCGCCGGCTGTCAAAGAACTCGCAAAGCACGGTCTGTCCTGCGACGGTAAACGTGCGGTGCAGCTGACACATGACGACTACGGAAAATATGATATGATAATTATAATGGATACCCGGAACTATAATGATACCTTGAAAATAGTCGGTGACGACCCCGAAAAGAAAATCCTTAAGCTCATGGAATTTACCGACCGCGGCGGAGATGTTGCGGATCCTTGGTTCACATGCAGGTTTGAGATAGCATTCAACGATATATACGACGGATGCTCGGGACTTATAAAATTCCTCTCCGGATTGAAAGAGCGCGGAGAGCTCGTGTCCGCCGTTGTTGCAAAATAATATTATAAATATACGAAAAGCGATACCGGTCTGAAAGATTCCGGTATCGCTTTTCGTATTCTGTTTATATTGACCTGAATATCCTGTCAGCATTCAAAGCATTGACCGTCGGAGGCGTCAATAAACGGGAAGGGAAGCGCATTTCGCGCCGCCATGATCCTTTCGGGGGGATTTGCGGGTGCAATGTGCGACAGTACCATCTTGTCTGTCTTGCAGGGCGAAAGTATATCGATCGCGTGATCTACGCGTGTGTGTGCGCCTTCTACCACAATTATGTCAAAATGTTCCCTGTATGCGATTTCCGGAAAATCCGTCATGCCGTGTGTAAGGTCACCAGTGAAAAGTATCCTTTTTCCGTCGGCGGAGACTACGTCAAACGCATATGAACGGCGCTTGCGGTCGGGCAGATCGACAACAAGATGCTTTGTCGGTATAGCCGTAACCTTTATTACATCGTCCGAATATATAAGCCCCGGTGCTATCTCGGTATAATCAAAATTGCATCTTGAGTCTGTAAAAAGCATATCCTGCCATGCTTCGAGAGCATCTCTCAATGCCATCTCCGGCGTGAATATACGCGGAGCTGCGTCCTTGTAGAACCATGCCGAAAGGTCGGCAAACTGTACAAGTCCGTCAACATGATCCCCGTGAAGATGCGTAATGAATATTGCGGAAATGTCTTTGAAGGCTACTTTGTTGCGTATCAGCAGATCGGAAATGGGCGCACCTGCGTCAATAAGATAGTGTTTCCCGCCGCTTTCGAGCAATACCGAGGTGCAGAAACGATTAACCTCCGGCACGCCGTGGCTTGTTCCCAGAAATGTGATTTTCATGAAACCGTCCTCCGTTTGTTTTGTTTAATTTATGACGTAATAATATAACAATATTGCTTTTATATTATATCATACTGCGATTTTGTTTTCAAGCATTACCGAAAATAAAAGTTGCATTTTTTGAATTTGTATGCTACAATATATAAAATGAAAAAAGATAATCGGAGTATATAAAATTGAATTCGGAATCATCAAAACAAAAACAGGCTTTTGTATTAATAAGCCTTGCAGGCATTTTCCTTGCATTATTTGCCTGCCTTACGGCACTTCTTTTGAATTATGACCTCGGAGCTGTCGGACCGGAAAACTCGGTGGTGGGATTTTCCACGGTCAATAAATTTATCTTTGATAAGCTCGGACAGAATGATTTCTGGTATAAGCTCACAGAGCTTATGGGATATCTCGCAATAGCGGTCGCCCTGGGCTTTGCCGCCTATACCGCCATAGAGCTTTTCAGACAGAAAAGCATAAAAAAGCTTGATGCAGATCTGTCCGTGCTGATAATCTTTTATATCATTGTGGCTTTGGTGTATCTGGTCTTTGAAAAAGCCTTGATAAACTATCGCCCGATATTGGTTGACGGCAAGCTTGAAGCGTCATATCCGTCCTCACATACACTGCTGACGGTTTTTATAATGGTAACAACAATAGTTCAGCTTTTGAATCGCCTGCGTAACCGTGCCGTAAAAGCAGTATCGATCGCGGTTGCCGTCGCAATAGCCGTAATGGTACCCGTCGGTCGTCTCCTTTCGGGTGTTCATTGGTTTACCGATGTGCTGGGCGGCGTGTTTCTCGGACTTGCACTGTCACTTTGCTATGCCGCATTCTGTAAATGTATTCCGGACTGCGACTGAAAGTCAGCGAAAAATAAGGATCTCAACAGGAGCAACTGCTTCTTATGCGATCCTTTTTCTTTTATGCTTTTTTATTCGCAGGCTTCGATCATGCCTGCCATTTTTTCCATTGCCCTGTGCAAGCGGTCAAGCTTTTCTTCGTACGAAAGCTTTTCATAGACGGTGAATCTTCCGTCCTCAATATGAATGAGACTGTCGTCATCTATGATCGCGAGCCTTGAGAGCGAGCTGCGTATCTCTTCGGCACTCATTCCGGGACGCTCATATTCGGGATAGCCCTTGACCTCGGCGGTTATGTGACGGCGTGCAAGCGCTGTCTTTGCCAATCCGTGTGCGACTTCATCCCACGGAACACAGCCGTCAAGCGGCATAATGTGAAGATCGTTTGCTCCGTCGTTATCCTGAAGATGCGTTGCGGCAAGACGGTCACCGTACATGGAAAGAAAATCCTCGTTCGGTGCAAATGCGTTTCTGTGACCGCTGTCAAAGCAGTATCCGATGGAACTGCAGTCCCTGAGATGCTTGAGAGCCGCGTGAAGATGCTCGGGGTACGCTGAGTTTTCGAGCGCAAGCGTAAATCCGACCTTTTCCGCACATTCCGCCATTCTCGAAAGTCTGTCAAGCCCGAGTACGCTTACCGGAGCTACGGGCTTGAGCCCCCATGTTACATGAGCGATACCGACTTTGACGCCGACGGACGCGCATAGCCTAATTTCCCTGCAGTATCTTTCGGTCACCTTGTCGCCAAGCTCACCGCCCGCCCAAATGCTGTGCGTTTTTCCACCCGTAAGATGAACATTGTCTATCGGAAGACCGTATTTTTCGCAAAGCTCAAGATTTCCTTTGTAAAACGAACCGTCCTCGGCTTCGAGAGCGCTCATGCCGAGACAAACAAAGTCAAAGCCCGCCTGCTTTATTCCCGCCAGACGTTCCTCAAATGTAAGACCGGGATATCCCATAACATATAAGCCTGTTTTGATCATTTTCCGTTCTGCCTTTCAATTTTATAAAAATCAATAATATTTTATCATATTTCAATTTCAAAATCAACTCGTTTTGCGCCGGATGTATGTTTTTATTAAAATAATATTGACAAATCCGCATTATTGCATTATACTATAATGTGTATTGCCGGTTATACAACGATTGTTTTACTACAAGGAGCAATTAAATGAATCATATTATTGAGATTGAAAATCTGAATAAATCCTTCGGGGACGTCAAAGCTGTTCAGAATCTGTCTTTTCATGTAAAAGAGGGCGAGCTTTTCGCGTTTCTCGGGGTAAACGGAGCAGGCAAATCGACGACGATCTCCATTATATGCGGTCAGCTTGCAAAGGACAGCGGAAAGGTGACGGTTTGCGGAGAGAGCGTAGACGGCGGGATAAGAAATATTACAAGAAAAATAGGCGTTGTTTTTCAGAATTCGGTGCTTGACCAACCGCTTTCGGTGCGCGATAATCTTCGCAGTCGCGCCGCGTTCTACGGTATTAACGGCAAAGCCTTCAAAGACCGTCTTTACGAGCTTGCAGGACTGCTTGACTTTGAAAATCTGCTCGACCGTACTGTCGGAAAGCTTTCCGGAGGGCAGAGAAGACGCATAGATATTGCGCGCGCACTTTTACATAAGCCGGAGATACTTATACTTGACGAGCCGACCACAGGACTTGATCCTCAGACCAGAAAGCTTTTATGGAATGTCGTTCAGGAGCTTCGCCGTACCGAAAATATGACCGTCTTTCTTACCACTCACTATATGGAGGAGGCGGCGGACGCCGATTATGTTGTAATACTTGACAGCGGCAGAATATCCGCCGAGGGTACACCGCTTGAACTGAAAAACAAGTACACGGGAGATTTTATCACCTTGTACGGGCTGACGGAAGAACAGATAAATACTCTCGGAATGCCCTATGAAACTATAAGAGACGCAATCAGGGTTGCGGTTCCGGATACAGCTGCGGCTACCGGACTTATACTTAAGCATCCGGAGATATTCAAAGACTACGAAATAACCAAAGGAAAAATGGACGACGTATTTTTGGCGGTTACGGGTAAAAAACTTGTGGGAGGTGCTGAAAAATGATGGGACTCGGCAATCTTGTCAGACGCAATGTTAAGCTGTTTTTTAAGGATAAAGGAATGTTTTTTTCTTCTCTGATAACACCGCTTATATTGCTTGTACTGTATGCAACCTTTCTTGCAAAGGTCTATCGCGACAGCTTTAACTCGGCTCTGCCGGAGGGATTTATTATAGAAGACGCACTGCTCAATGCAACCGTCGGCGGTCAGCTTGTTTCATCGCTTCTTGCAGTATGCTGTATTACGGTTGCCTTTTGCTCAAATCTGCTTATGATAAGCGACAAGGCAAACGGAACTATAAGAGATCTTACGGTAACCCCGATAAGCCGCACAGTGCTTGCTCTCGGATATTTTATCGCAACGGCAATAGCAACTCTTATAATCTCCTTTGTCGCTCTCGGTGCCTGCTTTGTATATCTTTCGTTCAGCGGATGGTATATGACCTTTGCGGATGTAGCCGCAGTCATTCTTGACGTTTTTCTGCTTACCATGTTCGGCACGGCACTTTCGTCCTGTATAAACTTCCCGCTCTCAACCAACGGTCAGGCATCTGCTGTCGGTACTGTTGTAAGCGCAGGCTACGGCTTTATCTGCGGCGCATATATGCCTATATCCAACTTTTCCGATACGCTTCAGAAAATTATGTCTTTGCTTCCCGGAACCTACGGAACAAGCCTTATCCGTAACCACATGATGGCAGGCGCTTTCAGAGAGATGGCGGACGTCGGTTTTCCCTCGGAGGTCGTTGAAGGCATAAAGGGCTCGATAGACTGTAGGCTTGAGTTTTTCGGTCATGACGTCGGTATAGGTGCAATGTATGCCGTGCTTGCCGGCTCAGTGATCCTGTTTGTCGGTGTTTATGTGCTTATGAATACTCTTAAGAAAAAACAGAAATGAGTTATCGTGATAAAGCTTTATCCCGATAAAAGTTAATAAAACATACAAAGAGGAGCTGTCACGCTTAGCGCGGCAACTCCTCTTTTTTGGTTTTCCGAAAGATCAAATGTTATGCAGCCTTCCGAACGCAATTATGCGAGTGAAGCTGCGGTATTATAATTTTACAGTGAATTCAAAAAGTCGAGCAGATATTTTTTCTGATTGTCGGAAAGACGGGACATGGATGACGAGCAATCCGTTTCCTCGTCAGGATTGGAAAAAAATTCTTTAAGCGAGATGTCAAGTGCATCACATATAAGGCTCAGATGCCCGACCGTGATATCAGCTTCTCCCAACTCCACACGGCGCAGGTGCGTTTGCGATACTCCCGCCCATTCCGCAAGCCTGTTTTGGGTAAATCCTCGCTTTTCTCTCAGCTGTTTTATACGTTCACCAACAGTCATTTTGTGCCTCCGGTATTTTTGGTGTATTTATATTTTACCATTTTGTTGAACACAATATCATTCTTATAAGATAGTAAATGCAGTATTATAAAACTAAATAGCCTATAAATACTAATTTTTTCCTATTTATCATAATACATGACAGACTGCGATAGCAAACAATATATAACATTATGCTACATATACTATTTTTAATCTTTAAAATTGTTAATAATCACAAAATTTTAGAAATCTATTCTTTTAAGATTGACATTTTATTCTTATAAGTGTATAATATTGTCAAATACCGAACTTTCGGTGTTTATGGTTGCGCTTATCGGCAATTCATGGACACGGCTTTGCCGAAACGGCGCAAATACTTTTTTATTTTTACAGGAGAAAATCACTATGGGAAAATTTGTTGAAAATAATTTAACCAAAAACGAGAAGATTGTCAAGGAATGTAAGCCGACCATGCTTTTTCTGATCCCGAAATGGATATTCGGAATTCTGTTCTGCTGGCTTTTGCTTATACCGCTCATCAAAGCAATTATAGCGACAGTTCAGGTCTGCAATATAGAGCTCGCGCTTACCAATAAAAGGGTTGCAGGTAAAGTGGGCGTTGTCAACACAAAAACGATGGATGTTCCGCTTAACAAGATCCAGAATGTTGCCGTTACCCAGAAGCTTGGCGGCAAAATATTCAATTATGCTACGATAGAAATAACAGCCGCAGCCGGTAAATTTACATTTATGGGTATGAAGAACGCAGAAGATTTCAAACGCGCTGTCATTGCGCAGCAGGATCAGTTTGACGAAGACAGACTCAAGGAGCAGGCTTCACAGATGGCAAACGCTATGGCAAGCGCCATCAAAAAAGACTGAGCAGGACAGTAAGTCACCTTATGGCTGATCTTGAGTTAATGCCCGGTGAGAAGATCATAAAAAAAGCCGGCAGAAGTTTTGCCGCCAAAATGGTTTTCTGGCTGGCAATACCGTTTTATACACTTGTCGTTTATGTTCCGACCATTCATCTCGGAGTAGTCAGACTGATATTACTGGTGATGCCGGAGCTGAAAACCGCATTCAATGTCATTTTCGCAATAATGATGACGGTATTGGTAATTACGTGGGTAGGCTTCTGCCTTGTTGCGACGCGTAAAAGCCTTGACGGATATCTGATACTTACCGATTCACGTGTCCTCGGTAAACAGGGCGATCATGAGCTGAATGAAAAAATTTCGGACATCGTTGATGTACATATAGAAAGATCTTTGTACGGAAAGCTTTTCAATTATGCTACGGTAACGGTTGTGACCGAAGGGTATAATATAACGGTTAAAAATCTCGCGGACGGTGTCGGATTCCGAAAGGCACTTCTTGAAGCCGCGGGTATACGGTATTTTGACCGATAAAACAAAACGGATCTTCGGTACCGGAATTTACAGACCGGATTCCGGAATACAAAAAAGTTTAAAGCACTAAAAAGTATATAAATGTTTTTGCCCTTGAACCTGTAAAAAGGTTCGGGGCTTATTTTTTGCCCTTTTGCCGGAAAGTCATTTTCGACTGCTTCCAATTATTTCAGACAAATATCAACAATTGTTGATGTTGACTTGAAATTCAGTTGTAATTTGGGGTTTATAATTTTTGACGCAAATAATGATGATAATAGGGACAATTCGGAGGGGTCAGCATATGAGACTATCGAAATCTAACAGAAAAAACAAATTTGAAAAAAACGAGCCGAACGGAAATAAAAATAATGAAAATACAGAATATCCGGAATCCGAAAAGCAATCGACTGCCGATAAAAAACACGGTGCGGTGCTGACTGTTCCGAATCTGCTTTCATTTGCAAGACTTTTGATGATTCCGCTTATGATCTGGATGTATGTAAAAAAACAAAAATACAGAACAACAGCAGTGGTTCTTTTGCTGTCGGGGGCTACCGATGTTGTCGACGGCTTCATAGCGAGAAGGTTCAATATGGTAAGTGACCTCGGCAAGGCACTTGATCCGGTTGCGGATAAGCTGACTCAGATAGCCGTACTGCTTTGCCTGCTCTCGCGTTTCAGACTTCTGATAGTCCCGTGTATACTGCTCATTATAAAGGAAACGGTTACGGGAGCCATGGGACTTGCGGTCATAAGACATACAGGCGTGGTTCACAGCGCAAGATGGCACGGCAAGCTGACGACCGTATCAATATATATTCTTATGCTTTTGCATATGCTTTGGTACGATATACCGCAGAGCTGCTCAATAATTGCGGTGACTTTGTGCATTGCGGTTATGTGTCTTTCGTTTACATTGTATTTTATAAATAATCTGAAAGCACTTAAAAACAAGGAAGGGGTCTGATACTGATGTTCAAGCTGCTCAGATCAATGAAAAAGAGAGAGATTATCATTTCTCTGATCGCGATATTGCTCATACTCGCACAGATATATTTTGATCTCACACTCCCGGATTATATGAGCAATCTGACAAAGCTTGTCGGAACTCCCGGAAGCAACCGCTCGGAGATAATAGAGGTCGGCGCAAAAATGCTCTGCTGTGCTTTGATAAGCATGATCCTTGCGGTGATCTGCGGATATCTTATTTCCGGTGTCGCCGCAGGATTCGGATATACGATCAGAGGACGGATATTTGATAAGGTCTCGGATTTCGGGAACCAAGAAATGAACGGATTTTCCGTATCAAGCCTTATAATCCGCACGACAAACGATGTAACGCAGATCCAGACGCTTCTTGCCATGGGACTTCAGATGCTCATCAAAGCGCCCGTCATGGCTGTTTGGGCAGTGCTGAAGATAGTTAACAAAAGCCTTGAGCTTTCGCTTGTAACTGCCGGGTTTGTGGCGTTTCTGCTTATAATGATGATATCCTTCCTGATAATTCTTCTCCCGCGTTATAAAAGAGTACAGCGCATGACCGATGATATCAACCGTATCGCGCGTGAAAACATAAGCGGTATACGCGTGGTCCATGCCTATAACGCCGAGGATTATCAGAATGAAAAATTTGATGACGCAAATGGCAGGCTTATAAATACACAGCTTTTCAACCAGAGATTGTTCGCCGCAATGATGCCTACGATGTCGCTTGCCATGAACGGACTTTCGCTTGCGGTTTATTGGATCGGTGCGTCTCTTATAGGTAAGATACCGGCTTCCGATGTCGCGGTAAGAATGACGCTGTTTTCGGATATAGTCGTGTTCGGAACATATGCGACATATATTATAATGTCGCTCATGATGATGGTCATGATATTCATGATGCTGCCGCAGGCGCAGGTTTCGGCAGGACGTATAAACGAGATCCTTGAGACTGAGTCCTCGATACACAGCGGCAAAGCAACCCAGGGACCGGAGATCGGAACGGTAGAGTTCAGAGATGTTTCATTCAGATATCCAGGAGCCGCAAAGGATACACTCGATGATATAAGCTTTAAGGTGAATAAAGGAGAAACGATAGCTTTTATCGGCGCAACAGGCTGCGGAAAAACAACGCTTGTAAGCCTTGTGGCACGCTTTTATGACGCAACACGCGGCAGTGTTATGGTCGACGGAGTTGACGTCAGAGATTATTCCTTTGAAGCTTTATACGATAAGCTTGGATATGTGACCCAGAAAGCGGTGCTGTTCTCGGGGACGGTACGCGAAAATGTCAATTTCGGCGAAAGCGGAGCGGCAGTTTCGGAGGCGAACGCATGGCACGCGCTTGAGCTTGCGCAGGCGGCGGATTTCGTTGAAAATATGCCGGGAAAGCTTGACGAAAAGCTTGAAGAGGGCGGAACCAATGTTTCGGGCGGTCAGAAGCAGCGTATTTCAATTGCAAGAGCGCTTGCAAGAAATCCCGAAATACTGATATTTGACGATTCTTTTTCGGCTCTTGACTACAAAACGGACGCAAAGCTCCGCCGCGCACTTAAAGACGATTTCGGCGGAACTACCGTTATGATAGTGGCGCAGCGCATAGGCACTATAAGACACGCTGACAAAATAGTGGTGCTTGACCACGGTCGTGCAGTCGGGATCGGTACGCACGATGAGCTTATGAAAAATTGCGAGGTATACCGCGAAATAGCATTTTCTCAGCTTTCCGAAAAAGAGCTTGAAGCATAATGAAAATCCTATAATTTTGAGCCGCGTAAGGCGGCATGGAGCTGTATGTAATATGAATACAATGATAAACAGAGGAATGAACAAAGCCAAGCCGGAAAAAGCCGATATAGGCTATGCCGCCGGCAAGCTGGTCAACCATTCCGGAAGAACACTGCTGCCTGTGATATTCGCACTTGTGCTTGCGGGCGTAAGTGTTGTAATGACGATCATAAGCCCGAATAAGATCTCGGATATAGTAAAAGAGATAACAAAAGGGCTTCTCGGCGAAATAGATATGTCCGCAATAAAGCAGACGGGTATATTCCTTATAACTATATTTGTGATCGGCGCAGTCTGCGGATTTGTTCAGCATTTCATAATCTCCACCGTGACCCTGCGCGTGTCGCAGAGACTTCGCGGCGATATTATGAGAAAGGTAAACAGTGTACCTCTTAAAAGCTTTGACGGAAAAAGCTCGGGAGATATACTGAGCCGCATGACAAATGACGTGCAGACGCTTGCACAGGCGCTTTCAAACAGTCTGCCCGCCGTTATTTCCGCGGTTGCACAATTTGTCGGATGCCTTATTATGATGTTTATTACCGAATGGCGTATGAGCTTTGTGGCGATTGCCGCAACCCTTATCGGATTCGCTCTCATGGCACTTATCATGAAGCGCTCACAGAAGTATTTTACGGCTCAGCAGACCTCTCTCGGCGAGCTGAACGGTTATATACAGGAGATGTACACGGGGCATGATGTCGTTCGCATATCGCGTGCGGAAAAGGGCATGAAAAAGAAATTTTCCGAAATGAACCGTGAGGTTTATGAGGAAAACCGCAAGGCGCAGTTTATTTCGGGCATTATGCAGCCGCTTATGAGCTTTGTCGGCAACCTCGGATATGTTGCGGTATGCGTGTACGGTTCAATCCTTGCCATTAACGGTACGATAGATTTCAGCGTTATCGTCGCATTTATTATGTATGTAAGACTGTTTACATCACCTCTTATGCAGATAGCGCAGGGAATGACAAATATGCAGATGGCGGCGGCAGCCGGTAAACGTGTGTTTGATTTCCTTGACGAAGAGGATATAGCAAGCGAAAACGATTGCAAAGCTACCGATATATCAAAAGTAAACGGCGCGGTCAAATTCAGAAATGTTTGCTTCGGATACTCGGATGATCCGGAAAAAGCGGTCATAAAGAATTTTTCCGCAAATATAAAACCGGGACAGAAGGTTGCGATAGTAGGACCGACCGGGGCAGGCAAAACAACGCTTGTTAACCTGCTTATGAGATTTACGAGCCTCTCGGCGGGAGCATCCTTATCGACGGCGTCCCGACCGACCATATAAAGCGCGAGGACATACATGATATGTTTGCGATGGTTCTGCAGGATACCTGGCTGTTTGACGGTACAATACGCGAAAATCTTGTTTATAATAAGCAGAATGTTTCGGACGATGAGCTCATGCGTGCGTGTCATGCCTGTGGCATCGGAGACTATATTGAGTCGCTCCCCGGCAAGCTTGACGCGCGGATCGACGAAAACACGAACATCTCGGCAGGGCAGAAGCAGTTGTTTACAATTGCCCGCGCTATGATACGCAACAGTCCGATGCTCATTCTTGACGAGGCAACCTCGTCTGTAGATACGAGGACCGAGCTTCTGGCGCAGAGAGCAATGGACAAACTGACCGAGAACAGAACGAGCTTTGTTATAGCTCACAGACTTTCGACGATAAAAAATGCGGACCTGATACTTGTTCTTAAGGACGGCAACGTAATAGAACAGGGAAGTCACAGCGAGCTCCTTGCAAAAGGCGGCTTTTACAGTGAGCTTTATAACAGTCAATTCGAACAGACGGATTGAATTCGCAGAAAAAAACCACAAAATTTGTCAACAAGCTTTTAAAGAAAGGAGAATCGGAGATGCCTGATACGGACAAGATGAAAACAGCCGACCGCATTGAAAAAGTAAAACAGCCGGAAAGCAAAAAAAATGAGAAAAGTGAAAAAAGCGAACACGCGGGTATTTTTCATACACCGAAAATCACGGCTTGCAGACTCAAATATTCGACCGCCTTCTGGCTTTTCTTCTTCGGAAGCATCGGCGGATTTATCCTTGAGGGAATCTGGCGCATAATCAAATACGGCAGATGGGAAAACCATTCGGCGACCGTCTGGGGCCCCTTCTGTATAGTTTACGGCATCGGTGCCATGGCAATGTATATTGCTGCGTATTATCTGAAAGGTCAGAAGCTTCCGGTACAGTTCATCATCTATTGCGTTGCGGGAGCGGCGGTGGAATATGCCGCAGGACTTTTCCAAGAGGTGTTTTTCGGCTCGCGTTCCTGGGATTACAGCAATTACGTTCTGAATATCAACGGCAGAATTAGCCTTGTTATGTCGCTTATATGGGGGCTGCTCGGCGTTGCTTTCGCAAAGCTTGTTTTCCCTTTGATAATCAGGGTTCAGAACAAAATAGAGGGAAAGCTCAATTCGGCTCTTTGCTTTGTGCTCAGCATTTTCATGGCGGCAAACCTTCTTGTCAGTGCCGCGGCTATCATGCGTTGGGAAAGACGCCTTAAAGGAATTGAGCCGCGCGGAGATATTGAACGCGTTCTTGATAAAAGATTTGACAACGAAAGGATGAGAAGAATTTACAACAATATGCACTTTATCGATGAGTCCGCGGAAAAAGAAAGCTCCGGCGGACAGGCTGACTGATATACGACAGAACGGAACGAAAGGGGGGGGCGGAAAATGAAAGCTCTTATATTAAGCTGCAGCATAGGAGGCGGACATAATGCCTGCGCATCGGCAATCAAAGAAGAATTTGAGGCGCACGGTGATTATTGCGAAATAGCGGACGCACTTGAATTTATACAGCCCGGAATATCCTCGCGCTTTTCAAAGCTCCATGAAAGAGTGTACCGCTACGCTCCGGCGTTTTTTAACGGCAGCTATCGCTTCGGTGAAAATCATCCGGGCATCTTTAAAAAGGATTCTCAGATATATAAACTATTTGAGAGGGGTTCGGGATTTTTATACGATTATATAAAATATATGGGATTTGACACGGTCATCTGCACTCATGTTTTCTCCGCATATCTTGTAACGGTGACAAAAAACTATTATGAAATAAATTCTCTGACCTGCTTTGTCGCAACGGACTATACAAGCAGTCCGAGCATGAACGAGTCGGAACTCGATATTTATTTTATACCCGACGAGTCGATAGCAGACCTGTTTGTCTCGGAAAAGATAACGCGGGATAAAACAGTCGCAAGCGGCATACCCGTAAGAAAAATGTTTTACGGAAGTATTCCTAAAGGTCTTGCAAAGAAAAAAGAGGGTATCCCGGAGGACGCGGGACATCTCGTTATGATGTGCGGAAGCATGGGCTGCGGACCGATGAAAAAAATTTGCGAGGATATAAGCCGTCAGCTCAGCGAAAACGAATATCTTACTGTGGTCTGCGGGACAAACGGAAGACTTTACGACGAGCTTTTGCGACTGTCGGAAAAGGACGGAGCGCCGCTTGAAAATGTACACATTAAACGGTACGTTTCGGATGTTGCGTCACTGCTTGACAGTGCTGACGTATATATAACAAAGCCCGGAGGTATCAGTACGACCGAGGCGGCGGTAAAAAGAGTGCCTATGGTGCTTGTAAATGCTGTGGCAGGATGCGAGAGCTATAATATGGAGTTCTTTTTAAAACTCGGCTGTGCGCTAACCGCCGACGGCGCGGACACGCTTGCAGACGTATGTATAAAAACCCTTCGCGACAGAGATAAGCTTTGCAGGATGACAGCGGCATACGATGCCTTCAAAGTGATTAGCGGAGCCAAAACGATATACGATACGCTCGACTCGGAATGTATATAAAAAACAGTATATCATATAAGTATTAAAATTAAAAACAAGGAGAAACAGAAAATGAGACAGGTAAAGATCATCACAGATTCCTGTGCGGATATCGGAAGCGATCTGCGCACACGCTATGACATTGATTATGCACGCATGAAAACCGTTTATGAAGGTAAAGAACAGTGGGCAAGCCTTGATTGGGAATACTACGCGCCGAAGGAATTATACGATATCATGCGCGCAGGCAATCGCGTCATGACAACACAGGTTCCGGCTGACGAGTTTGAAAGAGTATTTACAAATTATCTTGAAAAGGGCTTCAATATCGTTTATATCGCCTGCTCGTCAAAGCAATCCGGATCGGTAAATACGGGCGCGGTAGTTGCTCGCAAGCTTCTTGAAAATTACCCGGAGGCGGAAATATACTGTATTGATTCTCTCAACGCAAGTATGGGCGAGGGAATGCTCACCGTCCGCGCTGCGGAATACCGTGATGCCGGCATGAGCGCAAAGGAAATATACGAAAAAATACTTGCCTGCCGTAATAATGTCAACGAATATGTAACAGTACATAATCTTGACGCGCTCAAAAGAGCGGGACGCGTCAAAGGCTCGGCGGCATTTTTCGGAAACCTGTTCGGCGTAAAGCCCATAATAATTTCGGATAAAAACGGAGAGCAGACGCCGATAAAGAAGGTCAAGGGCAGACAGGCTTCGCTCAACGAGATAGTAAATCTTCTGAAGAAATCGGCGGTCGATACAAAGGATCAGATAATCTATATCGCTCACGCCGATTGTGCCGATGAAGCCGAAGCGGTCAGACAGATGATCTTAAAAGAGATTCCCTGCAAAGAGGTGTACTTCGGCTACATCGGACCGATAATCGGCGCATCGATAGGTCCCGACGCAATAGGAATTTTTGCCTTCGGAAAAGAGATTACCTATGCGGTCTGAGGCCCGGTTTATCTGATAACATCGAAAACATCTGAACTGTAACTGAAAGGAAGCTTTTTCAATACAAAGCGGATAAAGGAAAATGAGCACAAGAACTCTTGACGGACAAACCTTCACAAGACTTATAAAAAGCGGCGCCGCAAATCTTAAAGCGAACGCCGGAATAGTCAATGAACTTAATGTATTCCCGATCCCGGACGGTGATACGGGCGAAAATATGAGCCTTACGATAGGCGGCGGACTGCGCTATCTCGAGGATGACTCGGAAAATTCTGTTGAAAAAACATCCGGCCTTTTGGCTGACGGAATGCTTCTGAGTGCGCGCGGAAATTCCGGCGTTATTCTTTCACAGCTGTTTGCCGGAATTGCCAAGGGACTTAACGGAAAGGATACCGCAACGGTCTCTGAGGTTGCCGAGGCACTTAAAGAGGGCGTAAAAAACGCATATTCCGCGGTTATAAATCCGACCGAGGGCACGATACTTACCGTCGCGCGCGAAGCCGCGGAATACGCAGCGGCACGTATTACCCCCGAAAGCACTCTTGAATCCTTCGGTGAGGATTATCTTTCGGAGCTGAATGCCTCGCTTGACCGCACTCCGGAGCTACTTTCTGTATTAAAAGAGGCCGGGGTAGTTGACAGCGGAGGCGCGGGGTTGTATTATATAGTAGAGGGCATCATGCGTACCTTCAAGGGCGAAAATATGCCGGAGCTTCAGGGCGAAGCCGAGACCGCGGGCAGTCCGTCGCATTCGATTGATCTGAGCGGATTTGACGAAAACAGTGTGATGACCTACGGATACTGCACGGAATTCCTGCTTCAGCTTCAGAATGTCAAGACCGATCCCGCCACGTTTTCGATAGATGAGCTTACTGAATATCTTGAATCTGTCGGCGGCGACTCGATCGTTGCTTTCAAAAACGGTACGGTCGTCAAGGTTCACGTTCATACCATGAACCCCGGCAGGATCCTTGAACACTGTCAGAATTACGGAGAGTTCCTGACAGTGAAGATCGAAAACATGACGCTTCAGCATCATGAAACGGTCGTAAGAAATCGCTTTTCAGTGCCGAACGGCAAAAAGGGTGATGCCGCGAAAACCGATGCAAATAAAGACACAAAAAAGGCTTTCGCACTTGTGACCGTGGCTTCCGGCGACGGCATAAAAAAAGCTTTTGAGGAGCTCGGTGCGGATTATGTTATCAACGGCGGTCAGTGCAAAAATCCTGCCGCGGAGGATTTTATAAAAGCGTTTGAAAGCGTAAACGCCAAGACCGTATTTGTGCTTCCGAACAACGGAAACATTATCTTGGCGGCACAGCAGGCGGCACAGCTGTATAAAGAATCCGACGTCAGAGTTATAGAGAGTAAAAACGTAGGAGACGGCTATGCGGCGCTTACCATGCTTTCATATGACAGCGGCGACGCGGATACGATAGCAGAGGAGCTTACCGACGCCATGAAGGGCGTTATAACGGGAACGGTAACGCAGGCTGTGCGCGATGCCAGCCTGAACGGCATCAATATACATGAGAACGACTACATAGGATTTACCGGCAAGAATATGCTTGCGGCGGCAAAAAACAAAAACGACGCGGCTCTTGCGCTTCTGGAAAAGCTTGAAGCCGGGAATCACGAATTTATGATAGCCCTGTACGGCGCGGCTATGGAGGCTTCCGAAAAAGAGAATTTCAGAGCGCGTGTGCGCGAGAAATACCCTCGTACCGAGCTGTACGAAACAGACGGCGGGCAGGATGTGTACGATTACATTCTGATACTGCAATAGAAAAGAAATATAGGCGTGAAAGAGCGTTCGGTATTATTTTGGATACGAACGCTTCACACCGGAATTCTTCCTGCAAATACGGCATGACACATTTTTAAAGCAGGAGAATTTAATTACAATTTATGCCGCCTTGTCGGCGACGGAACGGAGATTAAAATGGCAGTGGATTTCACCAAAGAAATGAAAAAAAACTATACTATAATAGCCCCGGATATATTTCCGACGCATATGGAGATACTGTCCGAAGTCTTTCATATGTACGGATACAATCTTAAGGTGGTTCACTACGAGGGCAAAGAAGTGATAGATACCGGCTTGAAGTATCTGCATAACGATATGTGCTATCCGGCAATATGTATGCTCGGACAGCAGATATACGCCCTGACCTGCGGGGATTTTGACCCGCATAAATCCGCTCTGATACAGTTTCAGACCGGCGGCGGATGCCGCGCGTCCAATTACATATGCCTTCTGCGCAAAGCACTTAAAAATATGGGTATGGACTATGTCCCGGTCATTTCTTTAAACTTCAAGGGGCTTGAAAAGTACAGCGGATTCAAAATCACACCGAAAATGATAGCCTGCGGGCTTCGCAGTCTTGTGTACGGCGATATGCTTATGCTGCTGAAAAATCAGACATTGCCATATGAAATAAACGCAGGCGACACGGACAGAACGGTTAAAAAATGGATAGCCGAGATCACCACACAATTCAGACAGGGAAAAGGACTGAGCGGCTCTGCGATGAAGCGCAATCTTGCGGCTATCGCGGCTGATTTCCATGCGATACCGCGTCAGAAAAAGAACCTGAAAAAGGTCGGTATAGTCGGGGAGATATATGTCAAGTATTCCTCCTTCGGCAACAACGGACTTGAAAAATTCCTTTTGTCACAGGGCTGTGAATGTATGGTTCCCGGTGTTCTCGGATTTTTCCAATTCAGCTTTTCGGATATACTTGTGGACTGCAAATATTACGGCGGAAGCGTTTTCAAGCGGCTTGCCGGAAAAGCGGTTGCAAGGATAGCCGACGGTTGGGAGCAGTGTCTTATCGACGCGCTCAAGCCCTATCCCGAGTTTGCCGCGCCGCTTCCGTTTGAAAGAGTTGAAAAGCTCGCGGAGACCGTCATAGACCGCGGTGTGAAGATGGGAGAGGGATGGCTTCTCCCGGGTGAGGTCGCCGAGCTAATCGAAAAGGGATATAATAACATAATCTGCGCCCAGCCCTTCGGGTGCCTGCCGAACCATATTGTCGGCAAGGGAACGATAAGGCGCCTGCGCGAGCTTTATCCGAACGCAAATATTTTCCCGGTCGATTACGATGCGGGCGCATCAAAGGTCAACCAGGAAAACCGCATAAAGCTTATGCTTGCCATCGCAGGCGACGGTAATGACAATAAGAGAGCCGTTGAAGCAGAGGAGAAAACGGCAATCAAAGAAAATGAAACGGAGAAGGAAAAAGAATATGAAACGGTTAGGACTTGATATAGGCTCAACAACACTCAAATGCGTGGTTCTTGACGAAAGGGACCGTACGGTTTACAGTGTATATAAACGCCATCTTTCACGAATAGCCGAAAACGCCGCGGTGATCTTTTCGGAGATAGGCGAAAAATTTCCCGGAGAGAGCTTTGAAGTGACGCTTTCAGGCTCCGCAGGCATGGGAATTGCCGAAAAAGCCGGACTGCCGTTTGTGCAGGAGGTTTATGCCGAAAAGATCTCTGTCGGAAGATTCTGCCCGGATACCGATGTCGTTATCGAGCTCGGCGGAGAGGATGCCAAGATCATTTTTCTCACAGGCGGATTTGAGATGAGAATGAACGGTACCTGCGCAGGAGGTACGGGCGCGTTTATAGATCAGATGGCGGCGCTCATGCAGGTTACACCCGACGAGCTTGATTCGCTTGCTTCGCATCATGAAAAAATATGCACTATCGCTTCGCGCTGCGGCGTTTTTGCAAAATCCGATGTCCAGCCTCTGCTCAACCAGGGGGCAAGGAAAGAGGATATCGCTGCGGGAATATTTTATGCCGTGGTCGGTCAGACCATAGCAGGACTTGCGCAGGGAAGAGAGATCAAGGGTAATATTCTCTATCTCGGAGGCCCTCTGTACTTCCTTCCCGAATTGCGGAAAAGCTTTGACGACGCACTCGATACAAATGGGACCTGCCCGGAAAATGCACTGTATTTCGTGGCTCTCGGCGCCGCGCTTTCGGGCGTGGGCAAAACTATGGATATTATCGAGCTCGGAAGAATCTTCAATTCAAAGCTTTCGCAGTCCGATTTCCGCCATGCAAAGCCTTTGTTTACCTCGGAGGAGGAATACGAAAGCTTCAAAGCACGGCACATAAAGGCTTCGGAGGGTATCCGCGTTCTTGAAAAACCTGCCGATACCATGTATCTCGGAATAGATGCCGGATCGACAACGGTAAAGCTTGTGCTCTGCGACAATGACGGAAATATTTTCATGCCGTTTTATTCGTCTAACAACGGCAATCCCGTTCCGCTGGTGCGGGACTATCTTGAGAAGATCTACCGCGAATATCCGCAGCTCCGTATAGCCGGATCCGCGGTCACAGGCTACGGCGAGCAGATAATCAAAAACGCCTTCGGCGTGGATATAGGCATGGTCGAGACCGTCGCCCATTTTACCGCCGCAAAAAAATTCCGTCCCGATGTCGATTTCATACTTGATATCGGCGGTCAGGATATAAAGTGCTTCCAGATAAGAAACGGCGCGATAGACAACCTCTATCTTAACGAAGCCTGCTCCTCCGGATGCGGCTCTTTCCTCCAGACCTTTGCAGCGGCGCTCGGATATTCTCCGGCAGAGTTCGCAAGGCTCGGACTTTTTGCCGATGCTCCCGTCGATCTCGGGTCAAGATGCACCGTTTTTATGAACAGCGCGGTAAAACAGGCGCAAAAGGACGGCGCAAGCGTACAGAATATTGCCGCCGGAATTTCCATAAGCGTGGTAAAAAATGCGCTTTATAAGGTTATACGCTGTGCAAATGCCGACTCGCTCGGCAAGAACATAGTGGTGCAGGGAGGTACCTTCCTCAATGACTGCGTTTTGAGAGCCTTTGAGCAGGAGACCGGGCGCGAGGTCATCCGCCCCGCATACGCCGAGCTTATGGGCGCATACGGCGCGGCTTTGTACGCACTTGAAAATCTCAAAAAGCCGAGTACCCTGATAGATAAGACCGGACTTGAGAATTTCAGACACGACGTAAAGACCATAACCTGCAATGGCTGTCCCAACCATTGCTCGCTTACGGTAAATACCTTTTCTGGCTCGGGCAACCGTCGTTATATAGCCGGTAACCGTTGCTCAAAGCCGCTCGGAGCGGATAAAAAGGGAAGCGGCTGTGATCTTTACGAATATAAACTGTCCTTGCTTGAAAAATATATGGAAAATCGCATTGACCCTGCAAAAAAGACCGTAGGATTTCCGCTCGGACTTAATTTCTACGAGCTGCTTCCGTTCTGGTACACATTCTTTAAGACCCTTGATTTCAATGTCATGGTATCCCCGTTTTCCGACCGCAGACTTTATCTTAAAGGTCAGCATACGATCCCCTCGGATACGGCGTGCTATCCTGCCAAAATGATGCACGGACATATGGAATGGCTGCTTGAACACAGTCCGGATTATATCTTCTATCCGGATATGTCTTACAATGTGGATGAGGGACTCGGGGTCAATCACTATAACTGCCCGGTGGTCGCATATTACCCGCAGGTCCTTAAAATGAATATAAACGGACTTGACGAAAGCAGATTCATATGCGATTTTCTTTCGCTTTCCGATTCTGCACAGTTCAGAAAGCGTATTGCGGTCATTTTGAAAAAATATTTCCCGGATATTAAAAGATCCGATATAAACAGGGCGGCCGGCAACGCTTACGCGGAGTACGGAAAATATCTCGCCTCCGTAAGAGCCAAGGCTGCGGAATATATGAAGACAGCGGAGGAAAAAGGATTGCCTGTAATCGTGCTTGCGGGCAGACCTTACCATGTTGATCCGGAGATAAACCACGGAATACATTCGCTTATCTGCAATCTTGGTGCCGTAGTCATAACAGAGGACAGCATAAGCCATCTTGTAAAGCCGTTCGGTGTCGGCGTGCGCAATCAGTGGACCTATCACGCAAGGCTTTACGCTGCGGCGGAATATATTGCCTCGCTTCCCGATAACCGTAACATAAATCTTGTACAGCTTGTTTCCTTCGGATGCGGTGTTGATGCCGTAACAACCGACGAGGTTCGTGCAATACTCGAATCGGCGGGAAAGGTCTATACACAGATAAAGATCGACGAGATTTCAAACATGGGCGCGGTTACGATAAGATTGCGCAGTCTTTTCTCTATAATCGAAAAAAACACAGTTTTAAAGAAATAAATTTTTTAATAATAGAAAAAAATACAAATTTAAAGAAATAAATTTTTTAATAATCGAAATAAAACACAATTTTATAGAAATGAAATAATAAACGGAGAGCTTCAGGTTATGGAAACAAAACAAATCATTCTTCTTATTTGCGCCGCCGTCGTTCCGTATCTTGTATGCGGAATAAATCCGGCTATACTGTTGTCATCTTTGATATATCATAAGGATATCCGTACACTCGGCAGTAAAAATCCGGGATTTACAAATTTCAAAAGAGTTTTCGGCGGTAAATACGCATGGCTTGTTTTCACTCTTGATATAGGTAAGGCAGCCCTTGTTTGCGCTCTTTCGGGAATATCGTTTTCTTCGCAATTCGGTTTGTTTCAGCTCGGTGCGGCATATGCGGGATTTTTTGCAATGCTCGGTCACTGTTACCCGGTCTGGTACGGCTTCAAGGGCGGCAAGGGCTTCCTTGTCGGTGCCTGCGCCATTTGGTTTATCGATTGGAGAGTCGGCGCTGTTGCAACCGCGGTTCTTGCTGTTCTGATTTTTACATTGAAATATATGTCAGTTGCAACTCTTTCGGCAGGGTTGTCCTGCCCGATAATGCTTGCCCTGCTCGGAACCGACCATGCAGCAGTTATACCGCTTTGTATGGCGTCGGTGCTTCTCATGTTCTGGCGGCATAAAGCCAATATAATAAGGCTTTGCCACGGGATCGAACCTAAGTTCAATCTTTTCGGCTCCGGCTCCTCAAAAGCAGACAGCACCGAAAATCCCGTAAAATGATTATAATAACATGAAATTAATGATCGGCGAAGGGTGTTTTGCTTCGAATGAAACACTTTTTCGCTGATTTTTATTGATTTTAAGCTTTTTTGGATGCGATTTCGGCAATATTTGTTGCATCATAATAAACAAATTTCGCAGTGATTTAATGTGCAACACTGACATTCATAGTGGAAATAATACACTAAACTACACCGCGATTTTTATGCGATATTCACTGTTATTTGACCTGCCGTTTTGCCGTGTAAGCTTTCTTCACAATAAAATCATAAAAATCCCATATCACCGCTCTTGACAGAATCACTTAAATGTTGTAAAATATTATATATTGAATAAGTGTGCATTTATATATTTAATATCGGAATGCATACGGATTGCGGATTAATTCAGAGGAGGATTTATGAAAAAAAGAATTATTTCTCTTATCCTTTGCGCAGTCATGGTACTGCCGTTATTACTTACGGGATGTGCGAAAAGCTCGGATGACACAGCGTCCGACATCTCAAAGACAGCTCCGCGTACGACACTGACGCTTACTATGTATATGATAGCAGATGACAGAATGAATGTTGAAAGATACCCCCAAGGTACGAAAATGATGGTTAAGGATGAAATGGGCGAGGAATCCGAGCAGGACGTCTCCGGCAAATACGTTTCATCGCAGGTACAGGCTGTTGTAGATGCCATCAACAAGATTCTCAAGTCAAAGTATAAGACCCAGCTTGATATAAGATTCTATCACGAAAAGGATTACTATGAAAAGCTTGAGGCTGAGATTAAAGCCATGAAGGCTGATCAGGAAGCTGCAGAAAACGAAGGAAATAACACACCCTCGAATGATAACGGTGAATCGGAGTCCCAGACAGAGGAGGAGACGGTTCTTAACAAGTACGGTCTTCCCGAATATAAGTACCCCACTCTCGCAGATCACCAGGTAGATATCTTCTTCATCGGCGGATTTGACAGATATAACGAATATGCATCAAACGAGTGGCTCAAGGCACTTGATGAAGAGCTTAAAGCAGGCTCCAAAAAGCTTGACGACTATATTTCAAGACAGTTCCTTGTCGCAGCCGGTATCAGTGGAACAACATACGCTATTCCGAACAATAATATCATCGGCGAATATACATATCTCCTTCTTGACAAAGAGCTTATAAAAAAATACAATTACAGTGCAACCGATATCACATCGCTTGCAGATGCCAAGGACTTCCTTAACGACGTAAAGAATTATGAGAGCGGATATGATCCTCTTGCATATGACAGCTATAAGGATCCCACACTTGTTCACTATTGGAGCCTTGATTCCGAAACACTTAAAAATGATCCGAATCAGTTCTCGCTTATAGGTTGCACATACACAAGCAACTATTCCTACAACGTAGATAAATATACAAAGAGCAAGACAAGTATGCCCCTTACATTCTCCTCACTCTTTACAAGACCTGCATACAGGAACCAGCTTCTCGCCCTCAAATACTACGAATGCAACGGCTTTTATGCTGCCGAGAATTCCGATAAACCGTTTGCGGCAGCCGTTGTAAAGGGCGGTGCGGAGCTTAAGGATAAATACGCTGATAAATACTATGTGAACGTTGTGGACTATCCTCGTGCAACGAACGAAGAACTTTACAACTCAATGTTCGGACTTTGCGGATACTCACTCGCAAGCGCATCAAGAGGCATGGAGGTTATAACATACCTCAATACCAATAAGGATTTCCGTAACCTTCTTCAGTACGGTATAGAGAATGTCAACTATACAATCGACGAAAAAGGCGCACTTCATCGCACGGATACAAACGAATACTTCATGGATATTGCAAAAACCGGTAACGTGTTCATGGCATATCCGGAAGAAGGCATGAACCTTGACGCTTGGACCTACGGCAAGAAGCAGAACCTTGAAGCTAAGATCGATTGCACACTCGGCTTCAGATTTTATGAAGAAGCAAGCGAGCTTTCGAACATCGACCTCGCAGCAGTAAAGCTTATAGCTGAAGAATCCGCAAAGATTGCAGCAGAGCTTGCCGCGATCAAGGATTACGATACATATGCGCAAAAGATCGAGGAATATGCAACAACGTATAAAACCACAAACAAGAAGCTTAATCTTCAGAAATACACAACTGCCAAGAGAGAGGCAGAGGGCGAACCGATGATGCCCGTAACCATTTATTACGAATGGCTTGAAAGTAATAAATTTATTTCAAACGAGCAGTAATTTGTAGCTTCTGCTTAATTTGGAATAAGGGGCTGCCGCATTCAGCGCGACAGCCCCTTGAATTTTTTCAGCATTTGTTTTTATAAACGATTTCAAATGAAAGGAAGCTTTTGTTCAGGCAAGGGCTATTGTAACTGTTGTAATAAAAATGAGATTTCTTGTAACTGCTTTTGAACCGTTCGGAAAATATCCCTATAATCCGTCAGCCGCCTTACTTGAATTGCTTTCACAAAAAAGTGAAAAAGCCAAAAATGCAAATCAAGCCGAAAAAAATATAAAATCCGAAATAATTCCCGTGCTGCTTCCGACCTCGTATAGTAGAGCAGCCAAGATACTTTCGGAAAGCATAGACAAATATCATCCCGACTGTGCGGTCCTTCTCGGACTTGCGGGCGGACGTAAAGCCGTGTCCCTCGAATTTGTCGCGCTGAACATAAAAGCGGCAGATATTCCCGATAACGACGGTGAGCTTGCCGACGGTGAATCGGTCATACCCAATAAAAGAAACGCGCTTTTCACAACGCTTCCGCTCGGAAAAATGGCTTCATATATCCGTGAACACGGTAACGTACCGTGCAATGTTTCATATCATGCGGGCACATATGTATGTAACAGTACATATTTCAATTTGCTTTGCAGCGGCGTTCCCGGATGCTTTATCCATATTCCGTTTGATGAAAGATCGGTTGAGAACGCTTCGTCCGAAGCTGCCTTCATTCCGCTCGACGACAGCCTTAAGGCGGTAGCTATGGCTATTGAATATGTCGAATCCCACAGCGGTGAAATTTTATCAACCGGAATATAAAAATATCGGCGATTTTTTGACTTAAAACGCCACTCATTAAAAACTGTTTGCCCCGACCGTCAGGCTGTGACGGCACGGCGACAGTTTTTTATTTTGCCTGACGACTTAAAATTCCGATAAAAAAGCGAACTGTTTTGCCGAAGCCTGCATATGCTGGAAATATCCCGCTGTTGATACCGAATGAGATAAAAAACATTTTTTTGTCTATAATAATTGCGACAGCGAATATTTTGATGCAAAGGAGTAAGCTATGGCAGGATATAACAATTACAATTACGATGATAAAAATAATAGAAATAATGAGGAGCTTACGGAAAAGATGTACAGCAATATTGTCCGCGATGACTTAAGAGCGGTTTACAGACTTTATATCGAAAAGCTTTATATGATATCGGATTATATATATCAGAGCATAATAGCCCGATCGGATGAAGCAGGCGGATTTCCCGCAGGAACGGAAATATCGCCTATCGAAACGATATCGTCGCCATCGCTTTCGGATACCTTTGACGATATGGCACAGACTGAGGCGAGACATTTTGAAGAGCTCGGAAGACTTGTCAGAGAGCTCGGAGGAAATTCCGCTCTGCATTTTGACAGAGCAGGGAATAACGATTGCGGAACATCGGATGACGGATACGAGGAAGGGCTTATCGACGGCATAATCGACCGCGAGAGAGCTATGGCGGATGAGCTTCACAGACTTTCCGGAAGAATATACGAACGCCGCCATGCCGCTTTGCTTGAAAGCATGGCACGCGAAAGCGAGGCAAATACAATCTGCCTTGAACATTCTTTCGGCTGCAGATAAATATGTAAAAATAAAATGAAAAATAAAAAGAATAAAAATTTGATTTTTGATTGTTGATTTGCATAAAATAACATATATCTTCGTGGCATAATAAACGAAAATATTAAAATGCTATTGACGAAATTTTCCGGATATGATATCATATCTCTATATATTATAAAAAGAAGAGGTATTGATATGAAATTTAGAATATTGATATTTGTCCTGATTGCCGCAATGCTTCTCGGGCTTGTATCGTGTAAAAACAATACAACAGATCCGTCGGTTACGGATCCTGCCGAATCAGCATCGGAATCCGGCTCCGAAACACAAGCCCCGGGCGTAGCCGACCTCGATCTGCATGAATTGATAAAGGACGGGAACGCCGAATATTACGTTGTACGTCCCGAAAATGCGTCAGAGGATATAAAGAGCGCAGCCTCCGATATCTACAAAACGCTTTCCAATCTGGTCGGAGCCGGCAAAAGCGTAAACTATACTGTCGATATGGACATCGAATACCTTAAGACCGAGACCCATTCCCCTGATATTAAAGCGATTCTCGTCGGCGATACAAACTATGAAGAATCGGCTGAGGGTTACAACGGTCTTGGATACGGCGATTGGCGTATAACCACAGTAGGCAATAAAATAGTGGTTGCAGGCTATTCAAAGCAGGCAATCTACTCGGCTTGCTCAAAGCTTTGCTCGCTTATCAATCGCGCAAAGGATTCAAACGGAAATGTTACCCTTAAAAGAGAAGCCATCGAAACCGAAACAACTCAGTGGAAGACACTTAACGCAGTCCCGAAATATGAGGGCAAGGATGTAACCGTCAACAGCACATATTACAGCGGCGACGATTGTTATGTAGCAATATTCGATAATGCCAACGAGGCAACGCATACCGAATATACCACAAAGCTTCAGAACGAGGGCTTTACAAAATATACCGACAGAGATATGAACGGAAACCTTTTCGCTACATATACCAAGGATGAGTATATACTTAACGTTATGCTCACGCCCAAGAAAAAGCAGGCAAGAGTTATTATAGAAACCAACGCCAAAACCACGCTCCCGGAGCTGAAAAGCGAAAACACATACAATACTGTCTGCACACCGATGTTCTTTGAGGTCGGTGTCTCGCGCGACGACAGTAAAAAGCAAAACGGAATGTGCTTCTTGTTCAGACTTTCCGACGGCTCGTTTGTCGTGTTTGACGGCGGTCTCCAGGGCGAGCTTAACAACGGTGAACAGTACAGACAGAACGCAAGACGTATATATGAAATAATCAACGAATACGCTCCCGATAAAAACAATCTCGTGATAAAGGCATGGATAATCACGCACGGTCACGATGACCATATCGGCGCACTTCAGGATTTCATACCGTCTTATGCAAAGAAAGTAAAGATTGAGCACTTCCTGCATAACTTCCCCGAACCCGGTCAGGCATCAAAGACTAATACCGGTACAAAGAGAGCGGACGACGTTATGTCAAAGCTCGCTACATACACTAAGCAGACAAAGATAACAAGAGTTCATCCCGGATATGTATTCTATTTTGCCGATGCCGAAATAGAATTCTTCTATACTCTTGAAATGTTTGCACCGGGCGATCTCACATACTACAATACTTCCTCTCTTGTAGGTCGCGTGTCCCTCGGCGGACAGACCTTTATGATGACGGGCGATATGTCTGAGGACGCAAACTCAATTATCTGCAAGCTTTACGGTACCTACCTTAAGAGCGATATCGTTCAGGTAGCGCACCACGGATATTTCGGCGGTACCACACAGTTCTATTCATATGTAAATCCGCGCTGGGCATTCTGGCCTATCAACGCCTCGGAATATGAAAGGCTCAAATCCAATGCAAGAAACGAATATTTTCTTAAGGGAAAGGTCGAAGGTGTATTTGTCGCAAAATTCAAGACCTACGCAGTAAATATTCCGTTTGACGGAACAAATATGACGGTGAGCGATAATAAGCTTTATTAATGCGAACGCAGAATTTAATAATTATTAAAAAATAAAGTAAGCAAAGAATCCAAAGGAGTATATCCTAACATGAAAATTAGATTACTGCCGATCATACTTGCGCTTGTAATGATAGTGTCGGTCATGTCATTGACAGCCTGCAACAACAATACACCTGATAATACAGACCCGTTCGAGAGCAGTTCAAGCGTTCCCGACGGTGAGAGTAACTCCGGAAACGGATTCGAAAGTCAATCCGGAACGGATACAGAGCCGTCGGAAATTACAGATCTGACCGAGCACAAGATAATTGCCGACGGAAAAGCAAACTATGCTCTGATAAGATATGAATCGCTTTCCAAAACAGTAATAAGCGAAATATCCGAGCTTTACAAAAAACTGGTCAATCTTTCGGATGGTAATGTCATTTTCACAACAGACTGGTCTGTCGAATACATAAAAAACAACAAACAGCATGACGAAAAGGCATACGAAATAGTCATCGGCGACACAAACTACGAGCAGAGCGCAAAGATCAAGGAAGGCCTTAGCTACGGCGACTACAGAATAGATGTCTCGGGCAGAAAAATATTTATCGTTGCATGGTCGGATGAAGGGCTTATCAAAGCCGTCAGATCATTTTCAAATCTCCTGACAAAGAAGTACGACAGCAATACAAAAAGTGTTACACTTAAAAACGAAGATTTTGTAATTACAAAGACTTTCAACAGCACGATCAATAAGCTCCCCGTATATGAGGACGCATCTAACTTTAATACATATGATTGCGGAAACGACTGCGATATGCTTATATTTAACAAGACCTCCGCAGAAGGCTTTGAAAAATATACTAAAAACCTGAACGATAAAGGGTTTAAAGAGTATGCGCGCAACAGCATGAACAATAATCTGTTCGCAACCTATACGGATGACAAAACTATCGTCAATGTTATTTATTCTCCGTACAATAAGCAGACGCGCGTTATATATGAAAGCTATGACTATACCTCGCTCCCGCAGATAAACGCTCCGGAATACAAAAAGATATGCGATTCTCTTCTCATTCAGGTAGGCGTTTCGCCGGATAAAAGCAGTCAGCAGAACGGTGAATGCTATCTTATAAGACTTGAGGACGGCAGCTTCATTATTTATGACGGAGGCTTCAAAGCCAACAACTCCGGCGAGCAGGCGCGCGACAACTCCGAAAGAATTCTCAATACTCTCATAGAATATTCTCCCGACATCCTTAAAAGCAAGCCACGTATCGCCGCTTGGATATTTACACACGGTCACGGCGACCACAACGGCGCTTTTATTACCTTTGCCAAAAATTATTCAAAACGTGTTACGATCGATTCCTTTATAATAAACGCCCCGGCGGCTGAACAGATCGCAACAAGCGGCTCAGGTCCTTCAATAACCAACCAGACCGAGCTTGCAATGTTTACATATTTCGGCGAATCGGCAATCGTCAAAGCGCATCCCGGTCAGTACTTCAATTACGCAAATATCAAAATTGAGGTTCTGTATTCACTTGAAATGTTTGCACCTAATCAGCTCACATACTTCAATACCTCAAGTGTTGTAACAAGGCTTACCATAAACGGTCAGACAATAATTATGACCGGCGATATGTCACCGGATGCAACACCGATAATCTGCTCAATGTACAGAGATTTTCTCAAAGCAGATTTCGTTCAGGTCGCACACCACGGATATCAGGGCGCAAACTCAACCTTCTATAAGCTTGTTGATCCTACTTGGGCTCTGTGGCCCGTCGGAGCCGGAGATATCGAAAGACTTAAGGCAAATGCAAGAAACGAATATCTTATCAGCTCGAAGAACATAAAAGACATATACGTTGCGGAATTCAATACATTCGTATTTTCTTTGCCGTTCGACGGAACAAATTACGTTAAGTATCCTAACAAGTAAAACCAAGCAATAGAGCTTGAACGCAAAAAAACAGGGCTTCCTGAACGGGTATATATCCGATGTCGGGAGGCTCTTGAATTAAATAAAAAAGCGGGCTTAAAAAATTCTTCCGAGTTTTTTAAGCCCATTTTGATTTTTAATCTTTTAACTTATACCGCTGAAATTATTCGCGGCAACCGTTTTCGTCAAACAGATTTTCGAGTATTGATTTTGCGGAGAGGATATCCTGGATCTGCTTTTCGCCGCTTATCTCACGTTCGATCGTAATTGCGCCGTCGTAGCCGATCTCATGAAGTCTCTTAATAAACAGAGGATAGTTTACAAGTCCTTCGCCCATGGGCTTTTCTTTGCCGAGATGACGTCCGTCGGTCGGATATTCGCCGTCTTTGCCGTGAACACCGCGTACATACTTGCCGAAAACAAGAAGGGAATCGACCGGGTTTGCCTTGCCGTACATGAGCAGGTTTGCCGGGTCAAGGTTGATGCCGATGTTATCGGTTCCTATATCTTCGATGGTGCGGAGAAGCGTTACGGGCGTTTCCTGACCGGTCTCGAAAAGGAAATACTGACCGTGCGATTTGAGAATTTTGCATATGTAACGCAGGCAGGCGACAACCTCATGATATTCCGAGGAGCAGGGATTTTCGGGCAGGAATCCGACGTGCGTAATTACGTCTGTGATCCCGAGCTTGAGTGCAAAGTCAGCACCCTTGAGTATAGTGTTCATTCTTGCGTGTCTGTATTCGCGCGGAACAAGTCCGAGAGTAAGCGGACCGTCGTAGAAGTCCCAAACGCGGGGATAGCACCAACCCGCCCAAAATGCGGTTATGGTAAAGTCATTGTCTGCCAGAGCTTTTTTGACTTTTTCGACATATTCGTCCGTCAGAAAAGGCTCGTTCCAGCAGTTGAGCTGACAATTGTCAATTCCGAGTTTTTTTATATTGGCAATCTTTTCCTCAATATTGGCACTAAGCGAGGTCATAACTCCAACTTTCATGATATTATTCCTTTCATTTATAAAAATATAAAAATTCTGTATGATGTATAAGCAACAATCAACTGCGGCAGCCGTTCTCGTCAAACAGCTTTTCAAGAATAGCCTTGGCTGCGAGAATGTCTTCAATCTGCTTTTCACCGCGGATCTCGCGCTCGATCGTAATTGAACCGTCGTAGCCGATCTCATGAAGTCTCTTGATAAACAGAGGATAGTTTACAAGTCCTTCGCCCATGGGCTTCTCTTTGCCGAGGTGCTGACCGTCTGTCGGATACACACCATCCTTGCCGTGAATACCACGAACATATTTACCGAAAACAAGAAGCGCGTCTACCGGGTTTCCTTTTCCGTACATGAGCAGGTTTGCCGGGTCAAGGTTTATGCCGACATTTCCGGTGCCGATATCCTCAATTGTACGGAGAAGAGTTACCGGGGTTTCCTGACCTGTTTCAAAAAGAAAATATTGGTCATGCGATTTAAGTATTTTGCATATGTGACGCAGGCAGGCGATTATTTCCTGATACTCTGTCGACGAAGGGTTTTCAGGCATAAAGCCGACATGTGTTATAACGTCGGTTATGCCGAGCTTGCGGGCAAATTCCGCACCTTTGAGCAATATATTCATTCTTGCGTGTCTGTACTCACGAGGAACAAGCCCGAGAGTGAGATGACCGTCATAAAAATCCCATACAACGGGTGCGCACCAGCCACACCAAAGCGCTGTTACCGTAACACCGTATTTTTTAAGGGCTGCGGTGGTCTTTTCGACATATTCATCGGTCATGTACTGAATATTCCAGCAACTGAGCTGGCAATTGTCAAGCCCAAGTTCTTTGACTTTGGCTATCTTTTCATCAATATTCGGTGCAAGTGAAGTGAAAACTCCGACTTTCATAGTAGTATTGGTTCCTTTCCTGGATATTTTTTTTAATCAGAGCAAATTAACTCATTATTTTAATTTATAGATATTATATACCTCAATGCATTTTTTGTCAATATAAAGACATAAATTGATGGAATTTAATTTAAATCAAAAAATATTAAAATACTGCGAAAAAGCTATTGACAAGCCGAGCTTTATGCTGTATAATATAAGTACACTAAATTTATACACATTAAAATGTACCTGTTCTGAACAAAGCATGTCGTAGTGCAAAAGACAGAGTGTAATGTGCAGATAAAAAAGGAGTGTGATTCCGACAATGAGAATAACGCAGGAAGCGGACTATGCGATGAGGATTGTATGCCTGCTGGCTCAGCTTGAAAGTGGGGAATTGGACCTGACAGATGACAGCCGGAGCAATACCGAAACAGATACACCGTGTGAGAATGACGAATGCCGCATATTGGGAGCCGCCGAGATAACCGCGCGCACAATGGTACCGCCGAGATTTACGCTGACAATACTAAGAAAAATGGTTATGAGCGGTTTTGTTGAATCCTTCAAAGGCAAAAACGGCGGATATAAGCTTTCAAAAATGCCTGACACCATCACAATGCGCGACGTAATTGAGGTAATAGACGGTCCCGTGGCAATTTCAAGATGTATCGACGATGCCCACGCCTGCTCAAAGCAGGGCTTCAATAAAAAGGAATGCAGGGTTCATAATATATTTGTAAAGCTCAGTGAATCGGTTGCCGATAAGCTTTCGGAAATTACGATCGCTGATCTGATATCTCCTGACATTTCACTTGATGAGCTTTATAAGCTTATTGACTGACCTCGGAAAATTACAGATAACGTATATAATGTGGTACATACCTGCACGGTCACCGCGCAGATATTTTAATAAATCCAATAAGCTAAATAAATTAAACTGAAAGCAAAAAGTAAAAGTCAAAGTCAAACAGAAAACCAAAAATCAAAAACAAAAATTCAATCAGAATCGAAAAGGAGAAATCAAAATGAAAAAATTCAGATGCAAGGTTTGCGGATACATTCACGAAGGCGATTCAGCGCCGGAATTCTGCCCGGTATGCAAGGCATCGGCAGACAAATTTGAAGAAGTAAAAGAAGACGGTAAGACATGGGCTGCAGAGCACGTTGTAGGCGTTGCAAAGGACGTTCCCGAAGAAATCAAAGAAGGGCTCCGCGCAAACTTCACGGGCGAATGCACCGAGGTTGGTATGTATCTTGCTATGGCAAGAGTTGCACACAGAGAAGGCTATCCTGAAATAGGCCTTTATTGGGAAAAGGCAGCTTTTGAAGAAGCAGAGCACGCAGCTAAATTTGCAGAGCTTCTCGGCGAGGTCGTTTCCGAATCAACCAAGGAAAATCTTAAGGTAAGAGTTGATGCAGAGAACGGCGCAACACTTGGCAAGACAGAGCTTGCAAAACGTGCAAAGGAGCTCGGACTTGACGCTATCCACGATACAGTACATGAGATGGCTCGTGACGAAGCCCGCCACGGCAAAGCCTTCGAAGGACTTCTCAAGAGATATTTCGGAGAATAATCTAAATAAAAAGAAAATTCAAGCAGAGCTTAATTTCTGAAACAAAACGGCTGTCATTATCTGACAGCCGTTTTGTTTCAGATTCAATTCAGTTCATCAAGGTAGTAGATCCTTGTATTTGCGTGCTTGCCCGACGCGTCACGGACGGAGATGCGGAAGTAGTAATCCTCGCTCTTTATCTCAAAACGGGCTTCCGAAATAAGACCGTTATCCCCGGCGAGCTTAAAGCCCTTGCGTCTGCCTGCTGTCGTCATGAAAATACCGGCGGCAGGCGAAGTTTTTATTGAGACAAACCGTTTATTGTCTTCAGCCGTTTCAGTGTACAGCTCGAAAATTTCGGGTCCCTGCGAGGCATAGCAGTTGCCCTTTTTAAGACCTTCAAAAAGGTTTTCGTATGTCAGACTTTCGGCTTTTATCATGGTCCATGCCTTGAAGAAGTGAGCGGTATTGTGGTTATCGTCACCCGCGACACATATCATGCGGTGCCCTGCGCGTGCCATCTGATCGTAAACATAGGGGGTGTAGTCAAGATCCGATGCAATATCCGATGCGCCGTTTGCAATCTCAAGTCCGTCAAGCCCTTCAAGCTTTGTATATATATCCCATGTGTTGAGCGACCAGGTGGGATGGTTGTAGACAACGAGCATTCCTTGCATGTGCGCTTCGCGTATTACCTCGTTGATGCTTTCGATAGTGAAAACTCGCTTGAAATCAGGCTCGCCGATATACTTTACCTTGTCTTCCTGATCCTTCTGTACCGGCCAAAGATATTTTGGATTATAGCATATCATGGCATTCTCGTGAGGAGCTTTAGCGTACAGATTAAGATGAACGCATTGCTTGTGATCAAAGCAGTGCGGCGCTTCATCATAAAAAGCAAAGGGCGGCTTTTCATTGTCGCAGACATCGTACTCAAACGAAGTTATGGCAATGAAATCATCATCGCTCAGATATGAGAGATCGTACATTAACTCATGCTCGGTAAAAGCAACCGCGCTGTATCCCGCCGCCTTGTAGGCTTCCTTCAGTTCTTCCGGCGTCTGTTTGCCGTCGGAAAGCGTTGAATGTGAATGCATATTTACTTTGTAGAAATTTCCGCCCTCCGGCAAAAGGTATTGTTTCATTACTTTCTCCTTTCGGTGGAGCTCTCCCAGCTCTTATATACTTAAATTTGATTTATTATACCCGAGGAAAGGGAAGCAAGTCAAGTGGAAAACGGTATATTTGGCAAAAATGCCGAATTTTTGGGGAAATAGCAAAAAAGTGCGCACTGCTCCGCATAGAATTTTCGGAGGTTTCATGGCAAGGCTTTCGGCAAATAGCCGCTTTCGGATAAAAATTCAACAGCAGATCAGCCGAAAAAAACAAAACGGCTGCCGGAATCGACCGGCAACCGCGATTTTTGGTATGAGATAGAATATATTGTCAGCTGTTATATATGATTTGATAAGAATTCATGTTACGGTCCCAATCTTTTTCTTTTGTTATGCTTTCCCATTGACTCTGATTTCCGGTAAATTTGATTTGCCTGAGTGCATAACAATTGGCAAAGGCGTCGCTTCCGATACTTGTGACAGTATCGGATATCGTCAGATCCGAAAGCTTGGAACAGTTTGCAAACGCAGATTCTCCGATACTTGTAGTCACTTCGGGGATAGTAAACTTTGTAAGATTGTGACATCCGATGAATGCAAAAGCACCTATGTCTGTGATTTTGCCGGATAACATTACTGATTCGAGCGCAATGCAACTGTCGAATAGACCGTTGTTTAAAGCTGTAATTCCCTTACCGATTTCGGCTTTTGAAAGCTTTTGACAATAATAAAATGCTCCATTTCCCAAGCTTGTCACACTGTCTGGAATTGTTATTTCGGTAAGATTTTTGCAAAAAGCAAATGCCATTTCACCGATATCCGTGACACTTTCCGGAATTGTTATGCTCGTAAGCTCAGTAAAACTATTAAAAGCATAATCTCTGATTTTTCTTATGCCATAGGGAATTATGATACTTTTTGTTATATTATTGCTACCGTACATCGAAGGATTAGCAATTTCTCTTACGGGTATGCCGTTATATGTTGCCGGGATAATCATTTCTGTATCTTTGCAGTTAATAACTTCAACAATATAATAAGATTCATGATTAACGTAAGAAAGCACAAAATTAAGTCCCGGGCTGTACAGCTTATCCCCGCAGGTGACACAGATTCCGTCGACATAATTATGACTTGACGTTCCTGTTATATTGTCTTTGTAGCTGTGACCGCAGATGCAGGTGTATTCGGTATATCCGCCGGATTGACAGGTGGGGGTTACTGTTTTTGAGGTGTAGCTGTGTATGTGTATCGAGGCGACGGTTCCGTTGATCTCATAAATTACCGACTCGATTTCAATATATATGCCGTTGCCTGTGAGCATACCTGCGGAATTGAACGAATAGCCGCCGTGAGATGAATTAACGAGCATTATCCCGTTTGTGCCAAAGTAATATATATGCGAATCAACAAAAACATATATGTTGATTACAACAGTGTTATTAATGACATAGTATTTGTTATTATTTACGGTCACTATGATTTTGTTGACAACTGTATCACGCTTGACGCCATCGTCTCCGAAATCATAGACCGTTCCGTCAATAATGTAGTAGTTCTTGACAATCACATTGTTTATGACATAGTAAATCTTGTTTTCGATTGTGACGAAGGTGTTTGAAATGACCTTATCCTGTTTAACGCCGTCATTTCCGAAGTTGTAAACCTTGTCGCCGACAAGCTGGGTGCCTTTTTGGATCGTATTGTCTTTGACGTAATAGGTCTTGCCGTCAACGATTACCAGCTCATTATCAATTCTAGTGTCGCTTTTGGAACCGTCGTCTTCAAACCTGTATATTGTGTCACCTATGACCTGGTTGCCGGTCTGCACAGTGTTGTTCTTGACATAGTAAGTCTTTCCCTCGATTTCAATTGTCTTGTCGTCAATTCTGGTATCGCGCTTGACACCGTCATCTCCGAAATCATATACCTTTCCGCTGATGATGTAATAATTCTTTACTATTATATTGTTTATAACGTAGTATATTTTGTTATCTATCTCAACATACTCTCGGTCGATCTTTACGGTGCTTTCTGCACCGGTTTCGTCAAAACGGTACATTCTGTCACCTATAAGTCTGTTGCCGACAGCAACGGTATTGTTTTCTTCAACATAATATGTTCTGCCGTTGATATCGCGCAAGCCTTGCGGAACCTTTGTATCTTTCATTTTTCCGTCTGTGCCGAAGTCGTATACTACTCTGTCAATAACGTAATAGTTGACAACATAAACATTATCAACAACATAATATGTATCGTTTTCGATCTTAACGAATGTGTTATTGATATCTATGCGCTTACCGTCGGGACCGAATCTGTAAATGAGTTTTCCGTCGATAAAATTACCGGTGAAAGGCTGGTCAAAAGCCTTTCCGCATTTTGTGCAATTTGATCTGACGGTGGCATATGCTCCGTTCGCAAATATCATAACGTGCGCTTTCGACCGGTCGTAGCTGTGAGCCGCAGGCGCAATCTCTTGCTTTTCTATGATTTTCCCGCAAACCGAACAGTGCGAGCCGTCAGTGGTACCTTCTGTTGTGCAGGTGGCGGGAGTACCTTTGTCAATAACTATCGTGTGTCCTTTGGCTGGTATGGCTGTCTGCGCCTTGATAACAATCCCGCAGACTGAGCAGTGTTCTCCCTCGGTTTTTCCCGCCTGCTCACAGGTAGCTTCGACTGCCGCGTCGGTAACCGCTTTGTGACCTGCGGGAATCGTTTGCTGTGCCTTGATGACTGCCCCGCAGACCGAGCAATGCTCTCCCTCGGTCTTGCCTGCTTTTTCGCAGGTGGCTTCTACAGCTTCGTCAATAACTGTTTTATGCTCTGCAGGAATTGTTTTTTGTTCCTTTATTACTATGTTGCAAATCGAGCAGTGTGAGCCGTCGGTCTTTCCGTCCGAAGTACAGGTGGCGGCATATCCCTTATCCGTTACCTCGGTATGAGCTTTAGCCGGAATTGTTTCCTGAGCTTTTATTACAGTACCGCAAACCGAGCAGTGAGAGCCGCTTGTTTTACCGGGAGCTGCGCAGGTAGCCTCATAGCCTGCATCTGAAACCTCGGAATGTCCCACAGCAGGGATAGTCTCCTGCACCTTTATTACAGCATTGCAAGCCGAACAATGAGAACCGTCGGTCTTTCCCGCTTCGGTACAGGTTGCCGGGAAGCCTTTGTCGACAGCTTCTGTGTGACCTTTGGCAGGCACGGTTTTTTCTTCTGTATTTCCGCATTTTTTGCAGGTCCTTGTTTGCTTTCCCTCGGTCGTGCATCCTGCCTGTACTTTGGTCTCCCAATCCCCGAATGCATGATCACATTCTGTCGACGGCGAGTCAGGCTTACACCCCGCAAATAAAAGCATGAGGGCAAATATTGCGACAAAAATAATTCCGATTTTTTTCATAGAAACCTCTTAAAACAGTAATTTTGAAAAAATCCGATAAAAATTCCGGCGGAAGATCCGGTGCGGATAAAGAAAATGCTCTCTGATTTGTCGAATAACTATATTATACCATTTTTTGGCTGATTTGCAATATATAAAGCAGATTTCTTTGGCATTTCGGGCAAAGCGGCATATACTCATACTGATATGATAAACCAATCAATATACGGAGGTACCTGTATGCAGCTTGATAGAAACGCAATCAACAAATTATTATCATTAAATGACTTTCAGTTAAAGATCGTTATATCCAGGCTTCTTAAAGAAAACGGAATAGATCCGTCAATGCTTAATATTGATACAAAAAACATGGCGTCGATCCGTCGCTCACTTGAAAACGCAACCGACGAAGATATAAAACGTGCCACGGATTTTATATCCGGGTTTAAAGGTAACGGAGGCTGATATGATCGATAACAGCATGAACAGCAGTCAGGAGGATTCTTCGCTCGGCTTTAAAATTCCGGACGGACTTTTTGATAACCTTCCGGAAAGCGAGGAGCAGGTCGCAGAAGATACCCGGGCAGCGCAGGGCGATCCGCCCGAAAAAGCTACTGAAGCATCTGATGAGCCGGCTTCCGCAGGGGGAAATGCAACCGCCGAAATGCTCGGAAAGCTTGCGGCGTCAGGAATGCTTGCAAAAATTCCGGAAATTATATCCGCCGCAAAACCGATAATGGAGATAATGAACGAGATACGGCATGAAAATGAAAAGCCGACCGATGCCCGCGACGTTCGCGAGGGGGCAGGCGGCGTCTTTTGCAGCGCAGAGACCGGAAATGTTCGTGTGCATAGACACGTACCAATCGAAAAGCGAACCGCTTTGCTTGTTGCACTAAAGCCATACATGAACAAGCGTCGCTGCCGCACGATTGATATGATGGTGAGTGTAGGAAAATTAAGCACTCTCCTCGGTTCCGGTATATCTGCGGACAAAAAATGAGTATATGGAAACGTCACAGCCGTATTTGCAATAAAAGCGTAGAGGAGATATGATTATGTACACGAGATTCGGAAATACGGATCCGACAATGTCGAAGGCAGGAGCAGGACTTGCGCAAACACCGAAATTGCCGGAAAATTACAGCGGCTCTGCGTTCAGCGGGGGACTTTACAGAAGCTTTCCGCCGGATCCTCCTGATAATACAGTGCCCCGACCGCAATATGTCGGGGGCGGCACAGATGAAAACACTCAAAACGGTTCCGAAGAATTACGGGAATCCGCAATAAGCACGGCTGCGAAGTCGCCGCAGACCTTTCCGATCGCGTACAGTGCCGACAAACCGGAAGCGGAATCCGGAACGGAAACAAAGGCAGCTGCGCTTTTGCATGATACGGCGGAAAAAAGAGTACAGAATTGCGGATCCGACGAGACGGGAAGGGGAAAAGGACTTCTGTCCGGAATCAAAGGACTGCTTGAAACGGAGGATCTTCTGTTGCTCGGACTGATATTTTTAATGTGGGACGGTGAGATAAGCGAAGATATTCTGATTCTTGTTTTACTTTTGCTGCTTTGAATTTTATTTATTTTAATCTAATTTATTTAAGTTAATTTAATTTATTAAATTTTTTGTCGTTGACACACAACGACATTTTTTTTGACCGTAATGTGCTACAATTTTCAAAAAGCAGGAATACATTGATCAAGGGGGATAGCAGGTAATGATAAAAAAGACAAGCTGTTTTGATACGGACTTATCGGACGGACGGCTCACGGTCACAATACACGGAGAAATTGACCATCACGGAGCCGTTGCAATGCGTGCCGATATTGATAAAATAATTTGCGAGCAGCGTCCGGATTGCCTTGTGATAGACTTGTCCGGCGTTGAGTTTATGGATAGCTCGGGGCTCGGACTGATAATGGGACGATATTCTCTTATGTCGAAGCTCGGCGGAGGAACCATCCTGCGTAATCCGAACGCGTCAATCGCGAAAATACTTAAGCTTGCAGGAATGGACAGAATAATTAAAACAGAAAGAACAGGAAAGGTGTGAACTGATATGAAAGCAAAAGAAGTCATGGAAAATAAAACGGACAATGAAAATGCTGTAACGCATACAGAACCCGCAAGACGCAGGTCGTCCGGTACGGGTGAGGTCAAAGTGATAAACAAGGTCAAAATAATGCTTCCGTCGCTTTCTGTAAACGAAAGCATAGCCCGCGCATCGGTCGCCGCATTCTGTTCACAGCTCAATCCTGCCGCTTCGGAAATTGCCGATATCAAATGCGCCGTGTCAGAAGCGGTTACGAACTGTATTGTACACGCATATAAGGATACCTACGGAACCATAAGCATAACGGTAAAGCTGTGCGAGGCAAGACTTGTTATCATAGAAATTTCCGACCGCGGCTGCGGGATCCCGGATGTTAAGCAGGCAAGAATGCCGCTTTTCACGACCGGGGCTAACGATGAACGCAGCGGCATGGGCTTTACGGTTATGGAGAGCTTTATGGACAAGCTCCGAGTAAACTCGTTAGTAGGCAGAGGAACCAAAGTGACCATGTATAAATATTTAAAAGTCCCGGAAGGCTTCTGATTTTTTCGTGTACATATTCATGATCGGAGGGAAAGATTTTAATATATGGTTATCGGAAGTATGGACGGTGTGTGCGATATAAATGAAGCTTCTGCAAATGCTGCGATTCGTGAAAGCGATTCGGCTTATGCCAAAAATATCGATCTTATATTAAAAGCGGCAAGGGGAGACGAAAAGGCACTTGAGGAGCTTGTTGTTTCAAACATGGGACTTGTCCGAAGCATTGCAAGGCGCTTTCTTGATCGCGGAACGGAGTTTGAAGATCTTGTACAGATAGGCATTATGGGAATGCTTAAGGCGGCAGACAGCTTTGACCCCGGACGCGGAACAGTCTTTTCGACATATGCGGTCCCGCTTATAGTCGGAGAGATACGCAGACATCTGCGCGACGACGGTATAATCAAGGTCTCTCGGCAGTACAAACGTCTCGGAATGGCTTTGACGCGCGAAAAGCGAAGAATAATTACCGAGGAGGGCAGAGAGCCGAGGATCGACGAGCTTGCAAGGCTTTGCGATTCAACGGTTGAAGAAGCGGCTATGGCGCTTGAAGCTATATCTCCCGTTTCATCGCTTTCTGACACTATCGGTGATGACGAGGGAATGACCATCGAAAGCACTCTTGCCGATACAGACAGCGAGGATGAAATGGAGAGGATAAATGACCGCGTCGCACTTTCGGAGGCAATATCGAAAATGCAACCGACATGGCAAAAAATAGTGCTTTTGAGATACTATCGCGGAAAAACACAACAGGAGACCGCTGACCTGCTCGGAGTTTCACAGGTCAAGATTTCACGCGAGGAAAAAAAGATCATGGATTTTTTGCGCGGAGAGCTTGCGGTATAAAAATAAACAAAAAGCAAATGCTACGACGCATTGTCCGCCGTTAGTAATGAGCATTTGCTTTTTTATTTTATTGAATTTTATCAAAAATCATTTTACGCTTGCGGTCTTATCCTTCTGGATAACGTCATGTGCGCCGCCTTCAACAATACTTGTTGCGGAGACAAGCGTAAGTACAGCTTTTTTCTGAAGCTCCGGTATCGAAAGCGCACCGCAGTTGCACATTGTGGATTTTACCTTTGCAAGCGAAAGCGCAACATTGTCCTTAAGACTTCCTGCATACGGAACATATGAATCTACACCCTCTTCAAACGAAAGCTTTTGGTCGCCGCCAAGGTCATATCTCTGCCAATTTCTTGCCCGTGCGGAGCCCTCACCCCAATATTCCTTGTAATATGTACCGCCGATGCTAACTTTGTTTGACGGGCTTTCGTCAAAGCGGGCAAAGTATCTGCCGAGCATTACGAAATCAGCGCCCATCGCAAGGGCAAGCGTGATATGATGGTCGTAAACAATACCGCCGTCAGAGCATACCGGAACATATGTGCCGGTTTCTTCAAAATATTCGTCTCTTGCGCGGCAAACGTCGATAAGAGCCGTAGCCTGTCCGCGTCCTATTCCTTTGGTCTCGCGGGTGATACATATTGATCCGCCGCCGATGCCGACCTTGACGAAATCCGCACCGCATTCTGCAAGGAATCTGAATCCGTTCGCGTCGACAACATTTCCTGCACCGACTTTGACTGTATCGCCGTATTTTTCGCGTACCCAGGCAAGCGTGCGTTTCTGCCATTCAGAGAAGCCCTCCGAGGAGTCTATGCAAAGCACATCCGCTCCCGCTTCAATAAGTGCGGGAATTCTATCGGCATAGTCTCGTGTATTTATTCCGGCACCGACAACATATCTTTTCTCGGAATCGAGCAGCTCATTCGGGTTTGCCTTGTGCATATCATAGTCTTTGCGGAATACAAAATGACAAAGACGTCCCTCGGCATTTATTATGGGCAGGGAATTGAGCTTATGTTCCCATATTATATCGTTGGCTTCCTTAAGGCTCGTGCCTTCGGGAGCGGTTATAAGCTTGTCAAAAGGAGTCATGAATTCGGACACCTTGGTTGAAAGCTCCATTCTGCTTACGCGGTAGTCTCTGCTTGTAACTATTCCGACAAGCCTTCCGGTTGCGGTTCCGTCGTCTGTGACCGCAACCGTCGAGTGGCCTGTTTCATCCTTCAAACGGATAACATCCGCAAGTGTGGCTTCTGGAGAAATGTTTGAATCGCTTTTTACAAATCCCGCTTTATAGCTTTTTGCACGCGCTACCATAGCAGCCTCGTCTTCTATGGACTGCGAGCCGTAGATAAATGCCACGCCGCCCTCGGTTGCCAATGCTACCGCCAGTTTTTCGCCCGAAACTGCCTGCATTATCGCAGACACCATGGGTATATTCATTGTTATTGAAGATTTTTCACCTTTTCTGAATTTTACAAGAGGTGTTTCAAGATTTACGTTTGACGGTACACATTCAGATGACGAATATCCGGGAATAAGCAGATATTCATTAAAGGTGTGTGACGGTTCATTGATATAGGTTGCCATGCTTTCTCCTTTATTTTTCAATTTCTTCGTATTTAGAGTATTCTATATCCGAAATATAAAGTATGAATTAAATAATTGAAAATTAATATTAAATATTGAAAAATAAAACAGTGGGAAAATCGAATTTTACGGGCTTCAATAAAATTCAAAAAATATAAAAGTTCGGGGAATCGGCAAAGGCTGCCGTATTCCCCTTAGAAATCAGAAACGGTTATTTTATATTATTTTATTGCACTCATCCGGCGTGATACAGTTTGTCGGTATGTAATCAAGTCCCATGCTCATCATGCGACCGACATTTTCAACAGTGTCTCCCGCGCGCAGGCAGACGCGCACTCCCGCAGCGTGTGTCTGTTCAATAAGTCCGTCGGGAACCTCGTCGAGTATCGGATAATTGTACGAAAGTCCGCCGTTACCGAATTCCGCAATGCGTTCCATAAGCTCAGGTGTGCTGAAAATGTGGTGAATGAATATATCTCCGTTGAGCTTGCGTGCCTCGGCTATATGCTCAAAATTGATCGATGAAAGCACAGAGTGCTTTGTAAGCCCGAAGCTTTCAACTGCTTTAAGAGTTTTGGCTACAACGTCCCCCTTGGTCTCGATAAAAGGAACACAACCGCTTTTTTTGCATATTTCAAGATATTCGTCAAACTTCGGCAAACGGAGCTCCTCTGCGGTATATTTATCGCAGTTGTTTCCGTTTACAATATGAAGCTTTGAGAGCTCGGCATAGGTACATTCTTCGATTTTTGCGCTCGCTCCGTACATTTTACCGAGCGAGAAGTTGTGGCAGCATACGAGAACACCGTCAAGCGTCTCATGAACGTCGGTTTCTATTGCCCAATAATGACGTTCGGCAGCTGCCGCAAATGAGACAAGCGAATTTTCAGGTGCTATCGGCGTGTATCCTCGATGCGCAAGCAACAATGGCTTTTTTCCCGAAAAAAGACCGTTTATATCCTTTATTTCCATCTATATTACCTCTTATCTTACCTCAAATGAGAAAATATGTGCCTGCGCACTTCCGTAGGTATTCCAGAGCGACTCTGAAAAATAAGTTCCGAGCGGGATCAGGCGTATCGCGGTAGTGTCAACGTCAAGCTTTTCTCTTATCATACGCTGATGGTTTTTGTCGGTTTCATAAACCGTTTTCCACTCGCCGTTGTCATCAAGCGCTTCGATCCTGAAGGATTTGAGCATACATTTCGGGAATCCGAAGGTCGTATAGTTGTAGCTTAGTTTTCTGAACAGAGTGTTTGAAATGTTGAGCACATCGGGATTTCCTTCTGTGTATTCGCGGTCAAGATCACTGTCAACTATCAGTCGGAAGTCAGAAATGTGTGTTTTTTCCTTGAAGGTGTAGGTAATATGACGGTCGACCATGCCCCAATATCCGTTATCGTTGCCCCATATCTTACGGTCGATACCGTTTATGAGCGCGCTCGGATCACCCCACTCTGCCGAGAGCGTATCTGCGGTGCAGAGCGGCGATATCTTGCGTCTGAGTCCGGGGAGGAAGCAATCGTCCTCCATAAGTATATTCTGAAGCTCGGTTATCTTTTCCTTGCCGAGCTGTCTTACACTCATTCCGTAATGTACGGCAAGTGCCGCAGCCGTACCTGCCGCTTGTCCCATAACTCCGCAGGTTCCCATTACGCGCACGGTTGAGAACGCGATATGCGATGCGCTTATGTTGCGCCCCGCAAACATAAGGTTTTCAACATTTTTTGAATAGAGCGAACGGAGCGGGATACCATACGGCTCGCGCAGACGTTTTTTCTGAAGATGTCCCTCTCCCTTGCCGCTCATGGCAAAACCGCCCGGAAGATGATTGTCTATCTGCCAGCCGCCGTATGCAACCTCATCGGGAAACTGTCTGCCGGTCTCAACATCCTGCTGCGTCATTATATAATCACCGACATATCTGCGGCTTTCGCGTTTTCCGGGGAGAAAACCGATAAAATCAAGCTCCCAATTGTCGGCACCATGCTCGCCGTGATTTTTCATGTGATCCCAAACGCCGTATGCAACCTTGAGCAGCTCGTCACGAACCTTTTCGGTGTCATGTATCGAATCGGCTTCGCCGCCGAGCTCTATCCAATAGAAGTTGGTGTTGATCTTGTCAAGACATTCATGCGGCTTGAATTTCATTTCCTCATCGGTCGTAAATTTGTATGCCCAATCGGGGGCTATAAAATCAACCTTGTGGTCGGTCTCGTGCGCCTGTATCATGAGACTCATGCCCATGGTTTTTTTGTCTGCTTCCGGAAGTCCGAATTCCTCTCCGAAGGTGGATTTTGCTTCTCTGCCGACCATGTATTCGGCATCGACAAGCTCTGCAAGTATGCTGTCGCCCGAGCAGTCGATGAATATATCCGCCTCTACCTTCTGCCATGTGTATGTGGTGAGCTGAAAGCCGGTAACGCTTTTAATCTTGTTTCCTTCACAGTCAGCAAAACAGCAGGCACAGTTAAGGAGCAGCTCAATATTTTTTTCGGCGTGAACCTTTTCATAGAGTATGGAATCCCAGATCGAAAAATTACGTGTCGGATTGCGGTACATATTTTCAAGAAGTACCTCCTCCATGATTCCGGTTTCCTGAAGATTACGGACACGGCTTCCGGCTCCCGATACCCACATTCTTATCTCGCTTGAAGAATTTCCGCCTAGCACCGGTCTGTCCTGCATAAGTGCGACCCGGGCTCCGTGGCGTGCCGCTGCAACAGCCGCAAATGTTCCTGCAAGTCCGCCGCCTATTACACATACGTCAACCTTGCGATTAATTTTTTTTAGTTCTCCCATTTTTGCTTTTACCTTTCAAAATCAATCTTGACAAACATAGCTGCTTGCCTTATAATATATTCAGTATATACCTTTGAATGCCAAAATTCTACCGTCGATGTGATAACATTTTTTCGGTTTTGTGACATATTATTAAAATTATTAAAAATATAATAAATGATGCCTATGTTTTTTTTCGGAAACGGAGGACGCCGCCAAAATGAATGTTTCGGATCAGTATATAAAAAATCATATCTCCCGCAGTGAATATGCACCCGAACCGTGCAGTCCGCCGGATTCCGATTGCGTTGCATATGCAAACCGTACAGGGTGGATTGATTACAGAATAAATAAGCATATGATATTTTCGCATCGGAATAACTACTATACCAAAGAGAGCTTTACGGAGGGACTGCATACACACGACTACTGCGAGCTTCTCATCTACATAAGCGGTAATGTCGAATATATAAACGAAAACACGGTCGTAACTCCGAAGCCCTGTACGGCAATATGGTTTCTTCCCGGGCATACACATACCGCAAGACTTTTGTCTGCATCACAATATGAAAGATATGTTATTTATTTTTCTCGCGAGGCGCTTGAGAACGACGGGGGCCCGTCGGCGATAACAGACTTTATGGAAAGAACATTCCGCTCGGCTGTGTTTGTCAATGAACAGCTGACAGACAGTTTTATTGCGGCGTTGAAAAAATCCGAGGAATCTGCGGAAGCCGGAAAATCCTTCTCCGCTTTTCTTGCCTGTGCTTATATAGCCGAGGCTATCGGCATTATCTGTGATTCTGCAACCATGAGCAATTCATCGTCCGATGAAAGTGAATGCAGAAATGAAAATGCGCTCACGGGCGAGATGGCGGAAATCAAAGAATATATAGACAAAAATTATGCGTCGATCGATTCGGCATCGGATATTGCGGCAAATTTCTATTACAGCCGCGAGCATCTTTCGAGAAAGTTCAAAAGCCGATTCAATATTTCGCTTGCGGACTATATAACCATGCGACGCATAAACGAAAGTGTACGGCTTCTCGGTCATATGAGCGTCGCCGAAGCCTCATATTCGGTCGGCTTCAGAAGTCAGTCATCGTATATAGCCGCCTTCCGGAGAATATTCGGATGCCTGCCGTCCGAATATAAAAAGACGCGCTTCGGTTAAAATGCTCAGACATCCGAAAAAAGATATCCTTTACCGATATTAATAATTTAAACTTAAACGATTGCGCAATTTTAAAAGCCCTTGCTCACCACAGCTTTCGGAACGTGGTAAGCGCAGGCTTTTTTATTTATTTTTTATGATTATTCTTCGCACTCTGCCCTGGCTGCCGCACTCTTTTTTCTCTTTTTGTCACCGTGCCTTAACAGTATAAGCGAAACTATCATTATGGCAGGGAATGCAAGCGAGAATATAAAGGATATGCGAATGTCGCCGCCGAACATATCGGCAATCTTGCCGACAAGCGCAGGGCCGACAAGACAGCCGATGTCGCCGCCGAGTGCCATCAGAGCAAACATTGCAACACCGCCGTGTATCCGTTCCGCCGCGATTGAAAGCGTTCCTGGCCAGAGTATTCCCACCGAAAAACCGCACAAAGCACATCCGAAGAGCGAAAGCGCGGCAATCGGAGAAAACGCCGCAAGCAGATAGGATGCAGCACATATTCCCGAGCTGATGATCATACACAGATAGCTGTCAGCCTTTGCACCGAATTTTCCGTAAATAAGTCTTGCCGTTCCCATAAATATCGCGAACAGACAGGGACCGAATATGTCTCCCGCAGCCTTGGAAACTCCGAGTCCGGCTTCCGCAAAGCTTGAAGCCCATTGCGACATGGCAAGCTCGGACGCTCCTGCGCATATCATTATCACCATAAATGCAAGGAACATTTTGTTTTTCAGAATTATTATAAGCGAGGCAGGTTTAGCCTGTTCACCGTTTTTCTCGGCTGTTTTGGACGGGTCGTCATATATCGGAACAAAGGTAAACATGATTATTGAGGCTATGGGTATTATTGTCCAAAGAAAGGCGGTTATGCGCCAATTGTCTATGCCTAACACAAAGAAGAAAAGCGTTGTAAGAAGAATTACCGCCGCCTGCCCCCAGCAGTAGAATGCGTGTAAAAAGCTCATGCTGCCCGACTTGCTGTCGGTGGGGCAGGCTTCAATAATCGGACTTACAAGCACCTCCATAAGTCCTCCGCCTATGCCGCAGAGTATGTCGGCAATGGCAAGTCCTATAAAACCGTTTGAGAAAATAAAGGGGAATATTCCGAATCCGGCAATTCCCGCGATAGCAAGTATCTGGGATGTGATTATCAGAACACGTTGCGAGAACAGCGTTGAAAATTTTGCCGCAAGAAGATCGACTATCAGCTCGGCACCGAAGCATATTGATATGAGTGTCGAAAGCTCAGACAGTGATACGTCAAACTGATTCTGAAATCTCAAAAAGAGTAGCGGGGGAAAATTTACTACAATTGCCTGTGTTATATAGCTTATACAGCAGGCAAAAACCGTTTGTTTGTAATTTTTTGATCTCATTTTTAATCTGAATTCCTTCTTTCTTTCATGTATTATGGCTTTGATGCCACCGGAATTAAATACGCATTAAAAATATCGATACACAAATATTGCCGCCGCCTCTTTAAACCCGCACATTGCGTGTCCGGTTCAAAAGGCGACGGTAATTTATTTTATTATTTTATTTTCGTATTTTTCTGTATTTATCTCTATTATACCATTTATATTTAAAAATGTCAATACGGATAAAAATATCTTGCTTTGTAGAAGGCACGGTCTGCGAAAACATAGTTTGTCTCCGTATAGCTTCCGGATTCGTTTTTGACAAATACCGTCAGGGTGTCCGTGTCATGCGCCTTGTATACCTCCGTCGCAACCGTGCGCAGTACAGCGCCGTTTTCGGTGCTGCTTATACACTTTACATTGTATGCCGCTATCTGGCTTTTGCCATCATAAGCGTCGATAAACTTTCCCGTATATTTGTCAAACATATAAACGGAATTGCTTGATACCCACAGCTTATCCGGACTTTCCGCAACGGTCGAGAGGTCGTGTCCGCCGGCCCCGGGAAGCTTGCCGCCAAGCCCGTTTATCAATGTGAGAGTCGGAGCGTCGGGATCGGAGCCGATATCGTATGCAACAATCTCGTAGTTTGAAAGCGCCCATAAAACTCCGAGTTCATTGTCCCAGACCACGCCGTGAGCGCCGTAGAGGCTTTCGCTGGCAACGGCAACGGGCGAGCTTTTGTTGGAATCGTAAATTTTAACGCAGGCCTTGTTGTAGTCTGTGTTTCCAGAGAGAGCGCAGGCGATCATTCCGTTCGGAAGATATTCTATCGAGTGAGGTCCCATGCCGGATGCGCTGGCTTCCCAGATCTTTTTACCCGACGGATATTCCGCAACGCCCATAAAGCCGGCGGAGGAGGTTATGCAGACAACGTATTTTTCAAGGACCGAACTGTATCTGAGCTTTATTTCATCTATGCTGTTTTTGAAGCCCGAGCCCGAAAAGCCGTTTGCGGAGCTGTTCGGAGACCATCTCCAAATAATAGCTTCGGCGGAGGTCGGATCCTTTGCCGCAAGGTCGATTATTACGGCTTCGGCATTTTTCTGATCGCAGAGCGCGACCGGTATTTTCCCCGCAAGCATGGGCTCTGTCGGGTAACTGTTCTTCTTCATTGTAAGTTTGCCGCCGTTTCCGTTCATTTCTATATTGTATTTTCCGTCCGAAGCATTCGCAAAGCCCGCGGTTATCTGACGCACCGCGTAAACTATCGAATACAGAGAACCGTGAATCTCATTGTCTGTATAATAATATTTATCACTGTCAGCCATATCAACCGTATCAAGCTTTATGTAAATGCTTTTGCCGTCGGTAGCCTTCTTTTCGGTAACTATCGAAAGCTCGACCCCGCTGTATTCCGCAATCGCATTTTTTAAGACGTCTGCAGCATAATTTGACAAAGCGTTCGAGACAGTCGGTCTGACGATAGTAAATTCCGATATCGGCGTGCCGTTAAAGGTAAGCTCGCTTATTTTGTATTGATATGAGTATGAGAAAACAATGCTGTCCTTGGCTTCAAGCGATATTGAGTTGTCCTTGGTGTAAAGATATTTGTTTTCAAAATATTCTATAGCCTTGAGTGTCGATTCCTCGCTTCCGCCGAGAATGATGATTCTTGAATTTTTTACCGCTATAACATAATCATTCTTTTTCAGCTTTTTCGCAAATTCAATGCTTTCTGCGCGGTTGGTTTTTCCGACAAGAATTTCCTTTGTATTTGTCGGAATATCAGCGTCGGATTTGGCATAGTCGCTTTGATAGCCTATTTCAAATTCTTTTTTGGTGAAAAGCGTGCGCAGACCCGTAATAGCGCTTTTCAATGTGTCATTTGCAAGATCATCGCGTATCAAAGTGTATTCCGATGCGTTTTCTGCGTTTATTGTGAGCGTGCCGGATCCGGATGGTTCCGGGTCATCCTTTTCGCTTTCACTTTCACTTTTGGCAGGATCGGTTGCTTCGCTTGCTTTACTATCGGTGTCATTTTCGTCTGGCGGTTTTTTGTTGCACGAAGAAGCCGATATTATCAGAGCAAGCATGAGAAATAGTATTATGCCGACTCTTGCAAATATATTGAGACGTGCTTTTGAGTTGCCTGAATACATATAATTAAGCCTCCTAAATTTACCAGAATATTTCGAGCTTCAGCCTTATTCGCACATCGCGGCTATTTTTACCGCACGGCGATAGGCTTCATATATAAATTCCTCTTCCGTCCATTTTTCCTTATATTCCGGCTTTGCCGCATAATTAAGCTCAAGCGTGACCGGGATATTTTTACCGTATTTTTTCATGTCCTCACCGACCTTTTTGTAGTCAACCTTTCCGTCAAAGGGAAGATAGTGCAGGTCGTCATGGTAGGTTATAACGCCGGGAGTTTTTACGCCGAAATTGTCGTGCATATGCGTGCAGACAAGCCGGTTGCCGTACAGAGCCATCATATCAATATCCGGCGTGTAGCAGAGATTGTGACCGCAGTCGTGGCAGAAGCCGAGATTTGACGCATCGCCATATTTTTCAAACAAAAACGCAAGGTGCTCGGGTATCTCAAGGTTTTCAAGCGCTATCGTAACATTCTTTTTGGCTGCGTGCTCGATTATATTGCCGAAACGGTATGCACCGATATCCGACGGAGACGGAGCAACCGTTGCAACCGTGACGTGCGTCACCATGATCCCGATGCCGTTTGCGGAACAGTCGTCGATGCAATCCGTGAATATCTTCTGATAATTGTCGCCGTCGATGCCGTCCTCCCAGATGCAGTTCATTCCGGAAAAAGGAGCGTGCAGCGTTTGATATGTAAGCCCGAGCTTTGCTGCCGTATCGGCATATTTATCTATCGGTCTGCCTTTTGACCAACCCGTGAAAAAACTTGAGAAGCCGGCATCCTTAATTATGCGAAGCTGCTCCGTTACAGGTGTTTCCATTTTCATCCCGACAAAAATTCCGAGTTCTTTCATGATAATATCTCCCTCTATGAGTATTATAAAATACATTTTGGCTTTTTATTGCTTTTTACATTCCGAAACCGAGAATGATCAGTATTTCAACGATTTCAGATATTCCTTGCATTCCACAGATATTCGCCTGCTTTCACACGCCTTTTGAATTGCTTTGTTGTGCGTCCAAGGCTCAAGCACTTTGCTTTCAAAATACATCAATGCCGAGCCGTACTGCTTTACCAGAGCCTCGGCAAAGAACCATGCGCACATCATTTTTATATAATATTCTTCGGGTCTCACAGCCACTACCCTGTCGGATATCTCGTGCGTATATTTATCTTCAAGAAAATATTTCATAAGCATTCTGATACCGTAACGGACGGTGTAGGTGTGCCCGGAGCCGAGCCATTCCGCAGTCTTTTCGTAAAGACGGTCTGTATGTTTCGCAAACACCTTTGGGTTAAAGCAGTCGCAGGTCGACCAATTATCAATGTAAGGTAAAAACCTTTCCGTCTCGGTAATCGCCGTATCGTAATCCTTTATCTGCTCGACAAGAAACGCATGAAGATTGTTTTCTTCATAATAGCAGTGGGGAAGAGAAGCAATGAATTCTTTTGCCTCTGCGTGCGTATATACCGATCGTGCGAGCCTGCGGATCTCAGGCGTCCGAACGCCGATTATCCGTTCTTTCGGAACCGTCGGTATCAGAGCGGCTGTAAAATCTCTGTAACCGCGATCCGTGCGCTTTAAAAGCTCTTGTGTTAATTCATTCATCTGCCTGATTCCGTGCTGTGTATAATTTCAGTTCAGTGTGTAATTTATCGGAAGCGTTTCGGTACCCTTGCCGGCGACGATTATCTTTTTGACCCCCATTTTGGTAGCAAGATAATAGTCGACATTGCGGTAGCCGTTGAGATTTGTGCCGCTTGTCTGTTTATTGAAGGAGTCCGTGTCTGTCGGCCAGAAAAGAACCTCGGGGCTAAGATAAAGGTATACCTTTTGCGTAGCTCCGTCGTAACCGTGATGCGCTACCTGTACTATGTCGCTCTTTAAATCTCCGAGCTCATATACACTTGTGATGACCTTGCTTGCCGCTGTCTGAATGTCTCCGAGGAAGGTCGCCGTTTTGTCACCGATTTTAAGCCTTGTTACCGTACTTGAGTTGTTGAAAATGCGGAGCCTTGAAGGATAAAGATCCTCGTGGGTATATAACACCTCAAGTGTTGCACCCGCGAAATAGTATTTCATACCCGTGTGACACTTGACTATCGTTCCGTTCAGTTTTGCCACATCCTTTACAAGGTTGTTTTCTACATAGTGATTGGGATTTATGGAGTTATATACAGTGCTTGCCGTCGGTCTGTTGAGTATCATAAGTCCGAGTTCGGCTTTATCGGCGTATTTATTTGCAAAGCTTCCGAAAACCGATGTGTGGTCCCAGTGGTCGTGGGTAATGATCCAGGCTGCAATATGAATCTTGCCATCCTCTGCTTTGTTGAGCGATGCCAGAAGCTCATAAAGACGGTCATGGTCGCTGTTACCGGAGGATCCGCCACCGTCGTACAAAATAAAGCTTCCGTCTTCAAGTGTGATAACATAGTTCATACCGAAGTTGCCCGCAGCGTAGTTAAGCGTCATCTGTGAAATAGACGGCTCTGCGATTTTTTTGTATTCCTTTACGGTTTTATCCGGCAGCTGTTCGACAGGCGATGTTATTATGCGTACCTCTCCCGTTGTTTCATAAAAATATGTGTGGACCATTTTTGAACCGGAGGTGTAGGTCTTGAATGAGTTTTTACCTATTGTATTTTCATCGTACAGCTTGAAGCCTGCGTTTTCAAGCTTTGAACAGTATGAAGCAAATTCGGAATTTTTCGTTCCGGATATATATATCATGTAGTTGTCGTTATTGCAGTCGTAGGTTCCGGCAACACTGCCGCCTTCATAAGTCGGAATGTCAACAAAGAAATTGCCGACAGTTCCGTGCAGCTCGGTGTCTCCGAGGAAAGAAATATTCTTGTAGCTCTGACCGGGAACAGAGGCTACCGATTTATTGAGAAGACTTATGAATTCCTTTACCGCACGTTCGGTCGAGGTAAGGTCCCAACCGGTCACGACAACCTTGTTGCCTATACACCTTACGGCATATTCATTGTAGCCGAGATCCTTCATAACGTCAGCGGTCGCGGTGCGGTTTGTTGCGCCGACAAGAATTTCAAATGCCTCTGTGTCCTCTGTCTGTCCGCGCGGTATCCAGTCGTTGGCAAGATCGCAATCATCGATATTAGTCAGCGTCATGATCGTCTGTCGTATATTCTTTGCCCATTCTACCTCGATATCCGTTCTGTCGTTGTCCTCGGGATTCGATGAATATTTTGAATCAAGATCTTCGCTGAATACGACCTTAAAGTTGATAACGCCGTCCTTGGCTATGCTTATCATTGAAGCGGGCTGGCTCAAATAGACCATGCCGTCATCCTTTGCCGCGAGGCTTATCTTACCGTCACCTGCCGTTTTTGAAGCATAAAAGGATACAAAATATTCAAGTCCTTTAATGGTGAGGGAATCGTTTGCACCGACTATCACAAGCTTGTTGTTAACAAAAGAAATTGCAAATGTAGCACCTTCAAGTGCCGCATATACCTTCTTGGTCTCATCTCTGTTTGTATTTCCGACAAGAATTTCAAATTCACCGGGCTTTTCGTCCTTGCGGGTGTTGAGCCAGTCGTCCTTGAAATCCGCAAATTGGGCATTGGTGCTTTCCTGAATTGAAGCATATGCCTTTGAGCAGGCTGTTTTCAGCTCCGACGTCGTGTTCTCCGGACGTATCAGTGTATATTTTGAAATATCAATTGAAATTGTTTTTGCGGACGGCACCGTGCTCTCTGTCGTGTCCGACTGAGAACCGCTCCCTGACGATGTGTCATCGGGATTGCCTGCCGGCTTGCAGGAGGCAAGCAGCCCGAGCGTTAAGAGCATTGCCAGGAGCAGTGATAAAAAACACCTGAATTTTTTCATGACTTATTCGATCCTTTCAGCTTTAGCGGAATATTCCGAACCGGGAGTTGTAAAAATGTTATATTGTGAAAATGTCACGTTTGGACGGTACACCGCAATTATTATTTTATCATATTATACCATAACGTTTATTTTGTGTCAATGGATTGAAAAGGCGAAAAACAAGATAATATAATATATCTTCCGAAACACTAAACCGTTGATTTATAGGTATTGTAAAATCCGGATATGTATGATATAATACAATAGTTACACACGCGGTCTGTGTCACGCGGCGTGTACTGATCTGCTTTAACTAAAAACCGCGATCGGTCATTCATACTTTAAAAATTTGAAAATTTATAAACAGCTCCGGATAAAGGATATTTCCGATCGAAAATCTCTGCAAGACCTGACGGAAAGGAGATTTATTGCAAAATGTCAGTAAAAAAAGAAAAACAACAATACAAAACAAAATCCGGCGTTATAACCGGATTTCTTAAGGGAAGCAAACGGTGGTTTGCAGGGGGCCTTATATCCCTTGCGGCAGTATCGCTGTTCGATGTGCTCAACCCCAAAATAATCTGCGTTACCGTCGACTCGGTCATAGGCGACAAACAGCCCGACCTGAACGGCGTGATGCTTGATCTCTATAACAATATGGGCGGGCGCGAATATTTCCGCTCGCATATCGCACTTATTGCCGTTGCCATAGGCGTGATAGCACTTTGCACGGTCGTTTGCCGTTACATATACCGCGTTTTTAATGCCAAAGGCGCCGAGACCTTTGTTGAGAAAATCAGAAATACCCTGTACGGTCACATAGAAAGCCTGCCGTATTCCGCTCTCAACGAAAGCATGACGGGCGATCTTATACAAAGGTGTACATCCGATGTCCATACAGTCAAAAGATTTGTTTCGGATCAGCTTGTTTCGGTGTTCAGAATAGGTATTCTTCTTGTGCTTTCGGTAGTTTTCATGGCTCGCATGAATATAGCGCTTACGCTTATTGCCGCAGCCTTCATACCGATTATAGTTGCATATTCGGTCATATTCCGCGGTAAGATTGAAAAGAACTTTGAAATCTGTGACAAACAGGAGGGGTTTCTTTCAACAATTGTGCAGGAAAACCTGACCGGAGTGCGCGTCGTGCGTGCATTCGGACGAGAAAAATATGAGGCTGACCGTTTCAAAACGCAAAATGACATTTACAGAAATAAATGGATAAGCCTTGCAAACCTTATGTCGTGCTTCTGGAATATCGGCGACCTCATTTCGGCACTTCAGATCATGTTCGTCGTTGTATTCGGCACGGTGTTCTGCGTAAAAGGGAGCCTTACCGCAGGTGAGCTTATCGCTTTTATTTCCTATAACTCAATGCTCATCTGGCCTGTCCGCAAGCTCGGCAGAACCATTACGGAAATGAGTAAGGCGGGCGTATCCATCGAAAGAATAAGAGACATTCTCATAATGGAACCCGAGGATACTCCGGAAAAGCCCGAATATCCCGATATGCGTGCCGATATAGAATTCAGAAATGTCGGGTTCTCCTATATTGACGGTACCAAAACGCTTGACTCTGTCAGCTTTAGAGTGCCTGCCGGAAAAACAGTCGGCATCCTCGGAGGCACGGGAAGCGGTAAATCAACGCTTATGTATCTGCTTGCAAGACTTTACGACGTGACCGAGGGCGAGATAACCGTCGGCGGAGTTCCGCTGACAAACATTCCGAGACAGTATGTACGAAGAAACGTCGGCATAGTTCTCCAGGAGCCATTCCTTTTCTCACGCACGCTCGGAGAAAATATTTCAATTGCAATAGACACAAAGGAATGCGGCGACGGAGCGGAAACATTTGACAGAGCATCAGAGGCACATCGTGAGCTGATAGATGAGTCGATAAAGATAGCCTGCCTTGACGAAACGATAGAAAAACTCACGAACGGACTTGAAACCGTTGTCGGAGAACGTGGCGTCACACTGTCGGGCGGACAGAAGCAAAGGACTGCCATAGCGCGTATGATGACCTCAAAGCCGCCTGTTATGATCTTCGATGATTCTCTTTCGGCGGTCGATACGGAAACGGATACCAAGATAAGGGATGCACTCCATGAAAAATGCAGGGGAAGTACGGTGATACTTATTTCACACCGTATCACAACGCTTATGGATGCAGATGAGATCATAGTGCTTGATAAGGGAAAGGTCGTCGAAACGGGAACACATTCCGAGCTTTTGAAGAATAATAACGGAATATACAGAAAAATTTACGACATTCAGAATCAGAATGCAGAGGAGGTGTCGTGATATGAAGTATAATAAATTTGCTCAAAAAAGAGCCAAAAGCAAAAGAGCGCCGAAAAGTGACGCAGAATACTTCAAAAAGCCGATGCGATTCTTCGGCGTCAACCGACTTATTCCGGTGCTTAGACCGTATAAGAAAACAATAATTCTCATGCTTACTGCGGCGCTTCTCGGAAGCTGCTTTGACATAATACTGCCACAGTTTCAGAAATACGCCATTGACAATTTCATAGGTGAAAACACGCTGAACGGCTTCGGCGTATTTATCGCAGTATATGTCATTTTCCTTGTTTTACAGGTGTTGACAAACCTTGTTTCAGTGTTTGCGGCAAACTCGGTCGAAATGAATGTCGACCACAAGCTTCGTGAAAAATGCTTTGTCCATCTTCAGGAACTGTCCTTTTCATATTATAATAAGAACAGCGTCGGATATGTACATTCGAGAGTTATGAGCGACACCTCAAATATAGGGGATGCAGTCGTTTGGGGAATGATGGAGGGCGTTTGGCATATATCATATGTTGTCGGCGTTGCCGTTGTTATGTTTATAATGAACGCAAGACTTGCTCTTCTTGTCGTTTCGATACTGCCGATAATGTGTGTCGCGATAATTTTCTTTGAAAAGAAGCTTGTAACGGTAAACCGTAAGATCCGTGAGCTCAATTCAAAAATAAGCGGTGACTTCAACGAAGGTATAACAGGCGCAAAGACTATAAAAACGCTTGCAATAGAGGATAAAATGAACGGCGAGTTCAGAACCGACACAAAGAATATGAAGGTATTCTCCGTGAAAAGTGTGCGCCTTAAAGGGATCTTCTGGTCGATCGTTTCTCTTTCTTCATCATTCTGCCTTGCAATGGTGCTTTGGAAGGGCGGACATATCGCGCTTGAAGACGTCAAAAAGGTCGGTATGCTCTCGGTATTTATGACATACGCCATGAATATCGCGGATCCGATACAGTGGATAGTTGAGGTAACGGCAAACATGATATCGACAAAGGTCAATATCGAGCGTGTAACCGATCTTATCTCCGAGGTCCCGGACGTTGCGGATTCGGCTGAGGTTATTGAAAAATACGGCGATTCGTTTGAACCAAAAACCGAAAACTGGGAGGAGCTGCGCGGTGATATCGAATTTTGCGATGTGACCTTCCGATATCCGGACGGCGAAGAAAATGTCCTTGAGCATTTCAATCTGAAAATTCCGTTCGGGACAAACGTCGCGATAGTCGGGGAAACAGGTGCGGGAAAATCCACACTCGTAAACCTTATCTGTCGCTTCTTTGAGCCGACAGAGGGCAAAATACTTGTCGACGGTAAAGACCTGCGTGAACGCAGCCAGCTTTGGATGCACCGTTCGATCGGCTATGTGCTTCAGACGCCGCATCTGTTTTCGGGAACGATAGCTGAAAATCTTCGCTACGGAAATCCCGACGCGACAGATGAGGAAATAATGGAAGCGCTCAGACTTGTCGGAGCGGATAAACTTGTCGAGGGTATGAAAGACGGCCTTGACAGCTCGGTCGGCGAAGGCGGGGACCTTCTTTCAACCGGCGAAAAGCAATTGATCTCTTTTGCCCGTGCCGTGCTTGTAGACCCCAAAATACTTATTCTTGACGAGGCGACCTCTTCAATCGATACATTGACCGAGCAGAAGATACTTGAAGCAACCGCAAAGGTGATAAAGGGGCGCACCTCGTTTGTTATAGCACACAGACTTTCGACCGTCCGCGGCGCCGATATCATACTCGTAGTTCGCGACGGTAAGATAGTGGAAAGCGGTACACATTCCGAGCTTCTCAAAAAGAAAGGCTATTATTACGACCTTCAGCACAGCCAGTATCGCGAGGACGCTGAAAAGAAAGCCTTCGAAAATTCATAAAAGCTTTATTAAAATTAAAAAGTATTTTAAATTCACGCGGAGCCGCGGATATTTGTCCCGGCTCTGCTTTTTGTATTTTAATTTAAAGAATTACATTCGTTAGCACGTAAATATAATGCGCCGTCGCATATTGCAGGCGCTTTTTATAATAAAATCACAAAATCATACCGAATTTTGCTTGCTTTCACATAATTTTTTACATATATTTGTGATTTTTCATTTTATCATCACACAAAATACCGATTCGCATTTTATAATTTCTATGTAAACATAAGGGAGGTTGGATTTAATGAAAAACATATCTGATAATTCAAATATAATTCATAAAGGATCGGTAAAAAACAGAATATCACTGGCTATGATCGCGTTGGTTCTCGCGATAACTATGATCGCACTTTCGTCCTGCTCATTTATTTCGGGCGGTTCAAGCGGTCAGAACGGAATTGACGGAGCCGACGGCATAAACGGAGCCGACGGAAAAAGCGCATATGAAATTGCTCTGGCAAACGGATTTACCGGAAGTGAATCCGAATGGCTTGAAAGCCTGAAAGGGCTCGACGGCAAGGACGGGGCAAACGGAACCCTCTCCGCAGGAACCTCCGAAGCGCTTCAGTTTATCGTAAGCGAATATAAAAAAGAGGTTGAAGCCGGATATAAAGGCTCTTTCAAAGAGTATCTTGAAAGCTGTGTGTCCTCGGATTACACCTCAAATCTTTACGTCAACAAAAATCTTATGTCATCTGTTGCCATATATTGTACCTTTAAGGTAAAACAGTCGACATCCTTCCCGTTCGGCAGCGGCACAATAGGTGAAGCTACCTCGGCAGGCAGCGGTGTTATATATAAGCTTGACAAAAATGCCGGAACAGCATATATCATAACAAACTATCACGTTGTGTACAATTCGTCAAGCACGGCAGAGGATAAGATAAGCGACAATATTTCCGTATATCTCTACGGAGATACATATCTTAAAAGTAAAATCACGGCTGAATATATCGGCGGTTCAATGAACTATGATATAGCGGTTCTTAAAATAACCGGAAACGATCTGATCAAAAACAGTGACGCGAGAGCCGTTTCAATCGCTGATTCGCTGAATGTTTCGGTCGGCGACAGCGCAATCGCGATAGGTAACGCGGAAGGTCTCGGGATATCCGCTACAACAGGTACGATAAGTGTGGATTCCGAATATATACAAATGACTGCGGTCGACGGATATACACTGATAAAATACAGAGTAATGCGTATTGATACGGCAATAAACTCCGGTAACAGCGGCGGCGGTCTGTTCAATTCCAAGGGCAAGCTTATCGGTATTGTAAATGCCAAGACAAGTGATACATCGGTAGAGGGCATCGGCTATGCCATCCCGTCCAATATAGTTGCCGGTGTTGCTCAGAACATTATAGATAACTGCGAGGGCAAGAAATATACCTGTGTAAGAAAGTGTACGGTGGGTGTAACGCTTGAGCCCGAATCATCATACGCAAAATATGATGAAGCAACCGGCAAGGCGACCATAATTGAAAAGGTAAAGGTTGCCGAGGTCGGAGCAGGTACCGTTTCGGACGGCAAGCTTAAAACCGGTGATATCATCAAGTCGGTTACCGTATCCGGAAAGAAAACCGAGGTTACAAGAATGTTTACTATTATCGACGCACTTCTTGACGTAAGAGAAGGCGACACGGTTCAGATTGAAGTCGAGCGCGCCGGAAAAACAGAAACCGTTGAGATTAAATTTACGGAAAAAGACCTGACGGATTATAAATAACCCTGACGGTTTATAAATAAATATTAATAAAATCGTAAATAAGCATATAGTTTAGTTTGGGTTATAAAAATATAAATAAATAATTGTGTAAAATGCACAAATATGCTTGTGCTGCAATAAAAAAATGATTTGACTATTTACAAATCAGTTTTTATATGATAAAATAAAAATACGAAAGGGAATACGAAAATAAACAACATGGTTACAACTGCTTTTCCCCGAAGCCAATATTCAAGGAGGTATATACTATGAAGATCACAATTGTCGGCAGACAGATGAATGTCCCGGAGGAGACCAAAGCTTTACTTGCAAAAAAGCTCTCAAAGCTTGATAAGTACTTTGATGACGAAGGCGAAGCAACAGTTGCTTTCAGCCGTAAACACGGCAAGAGATATATCGAAGTCACGATCAACGCTGCGAACACCTTGTTCCGCTGTGAGCTTGAGGGCGAATCCTTCAGAGAATCGATCGACCGTGCAGTCGAAACAATTGAAGGGCAGATACGCAAGAATAAAACCCGCCTTGAGAGAAGACTCCGCGAGGATGCTTTTAAACCGTCATATAACGACGAGGACGCATACAGCGAATTGCTCGATGATTATGACGAGGAACCGGAATTTATTATCAGAAGAAAGAGCTTCTATTTTAAGCCGATGACGCCCGAGGAGGCTATTCTTCAGATGAATCTGATCGGTCACCAGTTCTTTGTGTTCCGCGATGCGGAAACCGAGGACACCTGCGTGGTTTATCTCAGAAAAGACGGCTCATACGGTCTTATCACACCTGAAAACTGAATCAGCAAATAAATAATATATATAACTGAATGATTTCCCCGGGGAGCAACCAAAGGCTGTTCCCCGGGGAATTTTTATCGAAAATTATTTCTGAATAACAATAAAAAAGCCGTTCCGATAAACAGAACAGCCTTTTTATATGGTTTTAACCGGTTATTTATCTAAAATAATCAGCCGAGCTTAGCCTGGTTGATCTTGATGCCGGGACCCATTGTGCTTGCGATTACGCAGCTCTTGATATACTGACCCTTTGATGCGGCAGGTTTAGCCTTGATAACAGCTCCGAGAAGTGTATCAAAGTTTTCCTGAAGCTTGGCAGCTCCGAATGAAGCCTTGCCGATAGGGCAGTGGATGATGTTTGTTTTGTCAAGACGGTATTCAATCTTACCGGCTTTTGCTTCGGTAACAGCACGGGCAACGTCGTCTGTAACTGTTCCTGCCTTCGGACTCGGCATAAGTCCCTTAGGACCGAGTACACGACCGAGTTTACCGATAACACCCATCATATTCTTGTGAGCTATAACTACATCGTAGTCAAACCAGTTTTCCTTCTGAATCTTTTCTGCGAGCTCAGCACCGCCGACATAGTCAGCACCTGCTGCCTTTGCAGCTTCTTCATCGGGACCTTTAGCAAAAACGAGGACTCTTACAGTTTTACCTGTTCCGTTGGGAAGAACAACTGCGCCTCTGACCTGCTGGTCAGCATGACGTGAGTCAACACCGAGACGGATGTGAACTTCAACTGTTTCGTCAAATTTTGCTGTGGCAGTTTTGCATACGAGATCAAGTGCTTCTGCCGAATCATAAAGCTTTGCTTTTTCAACCAAAGCTACATTTGCTGTGTATTTCTTTCCCTTTTTAGCCATTTTCAGATACCTCCATCATTCCTCTACAAGAATACCCATGCTGCGGGCTGTTCCTGCTATCATGCTCATTGCTGCCTCGATGGAAGCCGCATTGAGGTCGGGCATCTTAGTCTCGGCGATCTTTCTTAACTGCTCTTTTGTGAGCGTTGCAACCTTTTCCTTGTTAGGAGCTTTGGATGCACTTTCAATTCCGCACGCCTTCTTGATAAGAACGGGAGCCGGAGGAGTTTTGGTGATAAATGTGAATGAACGGTCAGCGTAGATAGTGATAACTACCGGGATGATAAGACCGATGTCATTCTTTGTTCTCTCGTTGAATTCCTTTGTGAAGAAAGGAATAGCTACGTTGTACTGACCGAGGGCAGGACCTACCGGGGGAGCCGGAGTTGCCTTGCCTGCGGGAAGCTGCAGTTTTACATAACCGATAATTTTCTTTGCCATAGTTATTAAACCTCCATATGTGGTTTACACGGGAGAATGACATAAAATTTTCTCCCTCCCACTTTTCCGGAAACAAATATAAAAGCGAATAAATCTCAAAGCATTCACATTGAATATTTGCCGGAGCTTGTCTGATGCGTTATTTCGGATTTTCGCCCCCGAAATCACGGGCGGTCGCATAAACGTCAACCGTCTATACGGCGTACTGATGATATGGGAAGCTCGACCGTGATGCTTCTGCGTCCTCTCGGAATAAGAACCTTGATGTTCTTTTCGTCTTCGGATACCGAAACAACCTCGACCTCCATTCCGGCAAACAATCCGTCGAATATCTCGACCTTGTCGCCCGGAACATATTTAATCTCGTGCTTTGGCTCGATGGAAAGTGCATCGACCTCCTCATCTGTCAAAGGCACCGGACGCGATCCGGGACCGACGAAGCCCGTAACGCCTGTAATATTTCTTACAGCGTGCCAGCTTTCGTCCGTCATGATCATCTTAACGTACACATAGCACGGAAAGATTTTGACTTCCTCAACCTTTTCTTCTCCGTCAGCCTTGGGAGTCGTGATGGTCTCCGTGGGAATCTTCACTTCAAAAATCAAGTGGCCGAGCCCGCGGTTTTCGACGATCTTCTCAAGATTTTCCCTGACTTTGTTTTCATAGCCCGAATAGGTGTGTACCACGTACCATCTCGTGCCAACGTTCATTTCATTGATATCACTCATAGTGTCCTCGTTATCAGAACAGATTTATAAATCCTGCAAGAGTAGCGAGAGCTGTAATTCCTTTTGAGAATACCAGATCAAGCACGCCGAGCAGTACTGCCGAAATAACAACAACGATAAAAACGACTGTTGAATTCTTGCGAACCTGTTCCTTCGGAGTCCATGTAATCTTCCTTAACTCGCTTTTGTAGACGCGGAAGAAGTTACGGATGCGTTCGCCAAGCGGTTTTTTGTTCTTCTTGGAAGGCTTTTTGGGTTTGGACGCTTTTTTCGCAGCTTCAACGCTTGCGTTTTCGATTGCAGCATCACCGTTAAGGTTCGTATTGCTTTTTGCCATAGCTTTTCTCCTCATTAGAATTTGATTTTCCCCGTATCTTTTATGACAGATAACCGCCCGTAATTTTGCGGGCACATATTGTCAAATCAAAGCACGGCTCGCCGATTGATTTCGGCATCACGGAATCCGTATGTTTCCGTAAGGCATTGGATATTGCTGCTGCGCTTACTTCGTTTCTCTGTGGAGAGTGTGTTTGCGGCAGAATTTGCAATATTTCTTGAGTTCAAGTCTGTCGGGATCGTTTTTCTTGTTCTTTTTTGTGTCGTAGTTTCTCTGTTTGCACTCTGTGCAGGCGAGAGTTACCTTGACTCTTACGTCATTAGCCATTTTTAGCGGCACCTCCTGGTTCTTTTGATTTACCGCAGACACGCAGACTGCGGTTAGTGTGTACCTCCCTCCCGACCGCGCTCCATGCCATGCCTTCCGGTACTTGAAAGCACAACAAAAAAAGCTCCGCTCGCAGAGGTAGAATAATTATAGCATACAACACTTTTTTTGTCAAGCTACATAAAAAACATTCGGTAAAGTTTTTGTTAATAAACTCTCTGCGATACAATAATTACAAACAGATCCGCCTCGGATACCGATTCGAATTCAAAACCCCCGAAATTTCAAAAGCCTTTGAAATTTTGCTTGACTTTATTGCGACTAATGCGTATAATAATACTGTATAAGAAATTTAACCGAAAGGCAGACTCAGATGGAAAAAAACGAGAGTCGGATCAAGGCTTTAAACAGCAAGGACAAGAGCGAAAAATATAAAAATATCTTTGACGCGAAAAAAGCGAAAAAGCTTTTTGAGGGCGCAATGGACGAAATAAAGACCGACGTCAGGGCAGTGCGGGAGCGCGACCCTGCGGCAAAGAGCGACGCCGAGGCGCTGTTGCTTTATTCCGGCGTTCACGCATTGCTTGCATATCGCGTGGCGCATAAGCTTTACGAAAAGAAACTGTATTTCACCGCAAGAATGATAAGCCAGAGCGCAAGGTTCATGACGGGTATTGAGATACATCCGGGCGCCAAAATAGGCAAGGGGCTGTTCATAGACCACGGTACGGGTGTAGTAATAGGCGAGACCGCGGAGATAGGAGATAATTGCACACTTTACCAGGGCGTAACACTCGGCGGCACGGGCAAGGACAAGGGAAAGCGCCATCCGACCATAGGAGATAACGTAATGATCGGCGCGGGCGCAAAGGTGCTCGGTCCCTTCCGCATAGGAAATAATTCAAAGATCGCGGCGGGAGCAGTGGTGCTTTCGGAAATTCCCGATGACTGCACGGCGGTCGGAATGCCCGCAAAGGTCGTTCGTCAGAGCGGAATACGCATTGAAAACAAAGCAGGGGACTGTGGTAAGACCGATGAGCTTGACCAGGTAAACATTCCGGATCCGGTAGCACAACAGCTTGCGGTGCTTGAAGCCAGACTTTCCGAACTTGAAAAAAGCCTTAAAAAAGGAAACAACAACGCCGATAACGAAATGGATAAGGCGGCGGAATAAAGCTCTGCGACCTGACCCGAGGATTTAAAAAAGATATAAATAAAAATTAAAAGTATAAAAATATTTAATCAGAAAAAGAGAAAGGACAATAAGTTATGTCAAAAACACTTAATGAACGCACACTTGTATGGGCGCACAGAGGAGCTTCCGCTTACGCACCCGAAAACACCCTTGAGGCTTTTAAACTTGCGATCGATATGAAAGCCGACGGCATTGAAACAGACGTACATCTTTCAAAGGACGGTCATATAATGGTTCTTCACGATGAAAAGCTTGATCGTACATCAAACGGACAGGGTAAGGTCACAGACTACACCCTCGAAGAGCTCAAGCATTTTGATCTCGGATATAAATTTTACGGCAAGCTCACAGGAGTAAGAATCCCCACAGCGGAGGAAATGTTTGAGCTTTTCAAGGATACCGGAATGACCATCAATATCGAGATCAAATCTGCCGATCCCGCAATAATTCCCGCACTTGTTGAGTCCGTTAAAAAATACGGTATGCAGGACAAGATCTATTATTCGTCCTTCGACCATGAACAGCTTATGCGCATGAAGCGCCTTGATCCCGATGCGAAGATCGCTCCGCTCTATGGCTTCAATATGGTAAAGCCCTGGCTGTATGCTGAGAATATGGGCGCTTGGGCAACACACCCGAGATTCAATCAGATCGACCTTTATCCCGAAATGGTTGAAGAATGTCATAAGAGAGGCATCCGCGTCAATCCTTGGACGCCCGACGATCCCGAGGTCTGCAAGCATCTTTCAGAGGTCGGCGTTGACGGCATAATCACCAATACTCCCGATGTTGTCAAGAAGGCTCTCGGTATCTGAAGCTCTGTATTCGGATATTGAATAATACATATATGGGGTGTAAAAAAACTCAAAACGAGTTTTTTAACACCCCCTTTTTTGAATCCGAATTTTATTGCTTGATTATAAGTTTGTAATAAGTTTGTACTTGAAAACAAATTATTTTTGTGATAAAATAATTATATTCTATTGAAATGCTCGGAAAGAGGTGTTGCATGATATGAATGAATTCAATACATACGAGTACACGGTCGCACAAAAGATTGAGGGAAAATGGAAGCTTGCGCGTGCAGGACTTATCACGGGATATGTCCTCTATGTAGTCATATTGCTTTTTGTCGGTATTTTTACCCGCATAATCGTCCCCCTGCTTGCACTTATTCCCGTGACCCTTTGGATGATAGTTTTTTGCACCTGGAGATACGTTAAAGTTGAATATGAATATTGCATAACCTCCGGTATTTTTACACTGTCGAACGTGTACGGTAACAGGTCAAGGAAAAAAATGCTCGAGATTCCTATAAAGGATATGACCGTCGTGGCACCTTATAACAGCGAATTTCCGGATCAGATAGCCGATGCCGACGAAAAGATACAGCGCTTTGCTCCCGAGGTCGAACATAAGGCGGTTTCCTCATTCGATTCTCCCGACGTTTATTACGCACTGTATTCCGATAAAAACACAGGCGAGCGAGGTATAATCTGGTTTGAAGCAACCGAAAAAGCGCTGAAGATTTTCAAATTCTATAACTCTACGGCGACTGTAGTATCAAAAGTAAGATTCTGATTTTATTAAAAGTATAAACAAAGGAGATATTGAAATGCTCGGAATATTCGGAAAGAAAAATGTTAAGATAGTTATGACCGTCGAGGGTATGTCCTGCGGACACTGCGCGGCAAGAGTAAAGGGCGCACTTGCGGAGATCAAGGGCGTAAAAGACGTTGATGTGGACCTTGAAAGCAAAAAAGTAACCGTTACGGGCGCGGGAATCGAAGCAACCGCACTTATCAAGGCTGTTACTGATGCCGGCTATCGCGTCGCTTCAGCCGCAGAGTGTAATTCATAACATTGATTACCTTTTCGCGAAAGGAAAACGGAAAATATGAGTGATGTAAAAGATATAAGCCTTGCAGGCTCGGGCAGGGATAAAATAAATTGGGTGCGATCCTATATGCCTGTACTTAACCTTATAAACGAGGAGTTCAGCAGAACACAGCCCTTTAAAGGAAAGCGTATTGCCATGTCAATACATCTTGAAGCCAAGACCGCATACCTTGCACTTACCCTGCGTGCCGGCGGCGCCGAGGTGAGTATAACGGGATGTAATCCGCTTTCCACGCAGGACGACGTCGCAGCGGCTCTCGCCGCCGAAGGACTCGAAGTCAATGCACACCACGGCGTTGACGACGCAACATACAATAAGCATCTGATAGCTACGCTTGCGTGCCATCCCCACCTTATGATAGATGACGGAGGCGATCTTACGCACCTTTTGCACGGAGAATGCCGCGAGCTCGGCGATTGCCTGATAGGCGGATGCGAGGAGACTACAACGGGTATCCACAGACTTTTCGCACGCCAGGCGGCGGGAAAGCTTGACTATCCTATGATAGACGTAAACGACGCGGACTGCAAGCATCTGTTTGATAACAGATACGGTACCGGTCAGTCAACGCTCGACGGGATAATGAATACCACCAATCTTGTGATTGCGGGAAAAACCGTTGTTGTTGCCGGCTATGGCTGGTGCGGCAAGGGAGTTGCAATGAGGGCGAAAGGCATGGGCGCCGTCGTAATAGTTACCGAGATAGATCCCGTTAAAGCCATCGAAGCGGTAATGGACGGCTTCAGGGTTATGAAAATGTCCGACGCCGCAAGGCTCGGCGACCTGTTTATTACGGTTACAGGCTGCCGCGACGTAATAAGAAAAGAGCATTTCGCACTTATGAAGGACGGCGCACTGCTTGCCAACAGCGGGCATTTCGACGTCGAAATAAATAAGGAAGAGCTTGCCGATGCGGCAATCGGGGTGTTTGAGCGTAAACCGAATATAACCGGTTACAGGATGCCCGACGGCAGAATACTCAATCTGCTTGCAGAGGGCAGACTTGTAAATCTCGCGGCAGGAAACGGTCACCCGGCGGAGATAATGGATATGTCCTTCGCAATTCAGGCAAGATCGCTTGAATATCTCGCCAAATGCGACGCGGAGGGCAAGAAGCTTGAAAATAAGGTATATGCCGTCCCGGCTCATATAGACAGAGACGTTGCAATGCTTAAAATCAAAGCTGTCGGCGGCTCTCTCGACATATTGACCGAAGAACAGAAGGCATACCTCACCGCACTTAACTGACTTACCTGGCTTTAAATTATTTGAGATAAAATTATATATGGCAAAGCAAAAAACGCTTGTGACGCACAAAATCGTGCACCATAAGCGTTTTTGTATTTGTTTTTAATAATTAATATCCCGATCGTCTTACTTTGTTATATCTCCGTCCGTGCAGTGGATCACATATTCACCGGTGTCGTAGTCCCAATAATCGCCTTTTTGTATGGCATTCCATTGTTCCTTATTTCCTTTGAAGGTGATTGTTGTAAGCCCATCACAATTTAGAAACGCAGAATCGCCGATACTCGTCACACTGTCGGGAATCGTAATACTTGTAAGCCCCGTGCAACCGCTGAACGCAGACCAACCGATACTAGTCACACTTCCGTCATCAGGGATTACACTGTTTTTGCAACCTGCAATAAGCGTTTTACTTGCAGTTTCTATCAAACAGTTATCGACACTGTGATACTGCGAGTTTTGGCTGTCAACGTTAATGCTTGTAAGTCCCGTGCAACCATCGAACGCTCTAACTCCGATGTTTGTCACATTCTTTGGAATCGTTATGTTTGTAAGTCCTGTGCAACCGCTGAACGCAAAATTTCCGATATTCGTCACATTATTTGGAAGCGTAATATTCGTAAGTCCTGCGCAATTATAGAACGCTTCGGAACCGATATTAGTCACGCTTCCGTCATCAGGGATAACGCTGTTTTTGCAACCTGCAATGAGTATTTTACTTGCGGTTTCTATCAAACAGTTATTGACACTGTGATACTGTGTGTTTTTGCTGTCAACATTAATGCTTGTAAGTCCTGTGCAATGATAAAACGCCCAGCCATTTATGCTTGTCACACTACTCGGGATAGTTATGCTCGTCAGTTCTGTGCAAAAGATGAAAGCATAATCAGCTATTTGTGTTACAGGCAGATTTTCGTATGTATCCGGAATTATAATATCTTTATCCGTGCAGGTACCGATACCGCTGACACTGTAACTTTTACCGTCGGAATTTAAAGTATATTCAAGTCCCTCGCTCGGTTTTGCACCGCATTTGTCACAAACCCCATTGACGAAATTGTGTGTCGTCATGGGAACAGTCACAGTCTCCTTTTCACCGCAGGCGCAGGTGCGTTCTTTTTGCCCCTCCTCGGTACAGCTTGCCTGTTTTACCGTTTTCCATTCGCCGAACGAATGCTTGTGTGAACCATCCGGATGGTTCTGATTATTTTTGCACCCGGCAAGAATTGCCAAACACAAAACAGCAAAAATGATCATTAACGATAGTTTTTTCATCTTCCGTTCTCCTTAAAATGTTTTTTGTATAAAAAAAGTGCGTAGCATGAAGCTACGCACAAAAAATGCAAGCTCCAAGCCGCGACGCAAACAATTCTTATCAATCTTCGTATAAGATAGCGAAAAAAGGGTATGAAAAGAGAGCATACATTTTTATCATAAATAAAAATGCCCTGATTTCTTTACCTTATGCAAAGATTGATCAAATATTATTCGGTTTGCGTCGCATTTTTATATTACCACAACTGCTTTGATTTGTCAACACTTTTCAGAAATTTTATGAAAAATTCGGCGGCTGTCCTTATTCGGTCGCTAAAAAACGCCCACGGTACAAAAACATACCGTGAGCGTTTTATTATGCTTTCCGAAAGAAAATCTTTTCTGAGATATTTTCTTTCGGAATTGATTTTTGATTATTTAATTATTTGAGATTATTCGTAAAGCGAGCTGAGCTTCAGGAGATGAGCGTATTTAGCAGCTGCGAAGGTTTCGGCCTTAGCAAACAGCTCTTCTGCGCGTGCAGGGAACTGCTGGAGCAGGCGGCTGTAACGTGTTTCGCTTGTGATGAAGTCTCTGTAGCTTGCAGTAGGAGCCTTGGAGTCGATAGTGAGCGGGTTCTTGCCCTCTGCCTTTGCAGCGGGATTGAATCTGAACATATGCCAGTAACCTGCGTCAACGGCTCTCTTCATTTCGAGCTGGCAGTTCTGCATTGTACCCTTGATACCGTGCATTTCGCAAGGAGCGTAACCGATAACGAGTGAAGGTCCGGGATATGCTTCAGCTTCGGTAAGTGCTTTGAGGAGCTGGTTCATATCAGCGCCCATAGCAACCTGTGCTACATAAATATAACCGTAGGACATAGCAATCTCAGCGAGGTTCTTCTTGCCGATGGATTTACCTGCAGCGGCAAACTGTGCTACCTGACCGATCTGTGAAGCCTTTGATGCCTGTCCGCCTGTGTTGGAGTAAACTTCTGTATCGAATACGAATACGTTTACATCTTCGCCCGAAGCGAGAACATGGTCAAGACCGCCGAAGCCGATATCATATGCCCAACCGTCGCCGCCGAAGATCCAGATGGATTTTTTGGAGAGGTAGGTCTTTTCGGCAAGGATCTTGTCCTTGAGCTCGTTCTTGCAATCGCAGGCTTCAAGCATAGCAACGAGAGCCTTTGTAGCCTTTTCGTTAGCCGCACCGTCATTTAAGGTATTGAGATATCCGTCGATTACTGCGAGCTTGTCGGCGTCTGTGATCTGCTCGCGGAGAGCCTTTACATAACCGATGAGCTTTTCACGGATGGTCTTCTGACCGAGTGCCATACCGAGACCGTGCTCAGCGTTGTCCTCAAAGAGGGAGTTAGCCCATGCGGGACCGCGTCCGCTTTCTTTGTTGACCGTGTAAGGTGTAGCGGGAGCCGAACCGCCCCAAATAGAGGAGCATCCGGTTGCGTTTGAAATGTACATTCTCTCACCGAAGAGCTGTGTTACAAGGCGTGCATAAGAGGTTTCAGCACAGCCTGCGCAGGAGCCTGAGAATTCAAGCAGCGGCTGCTTGAATTGGCTGCCCTTTACGGTTGCAAGACCGTAGGGAAGCTCTTTTTCGGAAACATTTGCTACTGCGTAGTCGAATACCGGCTGCTGATCATTCTGCGATGCGAGAGGAACCATTGTGAGGCAACCGAGCTTGCAAGCCTTGACGCAGAGTGTGCATCCCATACAGTCCATAGGACTTATGGATACTGTGAACTTGTAATTTGTCTTGAGTGCGGGCTTGTCGGTGAACTTTGTAGCTGCAGGAGCCTTTGCGGCCTCTTCCTCTGTCATAGCGAACGGACGGATAGCTGCATGAGGACATACGAACGAGCACATATTGCACTGTACGCACTTTTCGGGATTCCATTCGGGAACGTAAACCGCAACGCCTCTCTTTTCATATGCAGCGGCACCCTGAGGAAGTGTACCGTCTTCCATACCCTTGAATGCGGAAACGGGAAGTGAATCGCCGTCCATAAGGGAAACGGGGGTAACTATCTCATTAACGAATTTAACGAGCTCGGGACGTGTTCCGGTAGCCTTTGCCTTCGGAGCGTCAGGAGCAACTGTTTTCCAAGCCTCGGGAACATCAACCTTTACCATAGCGTTTGCGCCGGCGTCGATAGCCTTGTAGTTGAGCTCAACGATAGCCTCGCCCTTCTTTATGTAGGATTTATATGCCATCTTCTTCATATAGTCGATAGCTTCATCCTTCGGAAGGATATTTGCGAGTGCAAAGAATGCGGACTGAAGAACAGTGTTCTTTACCTTTGCGTTACCGATCTGCTTTGCGGCGATATCGGTTGCGTTGATTATATAGAAATTGATATTGTTGTTTGCAATGTAGGACTTGACGTTTGCGGGAAGCTGTTCGTCAAGCTCGTCGGCTGTCCAATGGCAGTCAAGCATAAATGTCCCGCCGGGCTTAACATCTTCAACAATCTTGTAACCCTTGAGAATGTAGGAGGAATTGTGGCAGGCAACAAAGTCAGCCTTGGTGATGTAGTAAGGAGACTTGATGGGTTTGTCACCAAAGCGGAGGTGCGAAATTGTTACGCCGCCTGTTTTCTTGGAGTCATACTGGAAGTATGCCTGAATGTATTTGTCGGTGTGGTCACCGATGATTTTGATGGAGTT